>Ga0222662_1000037_pt1 | contig 119668 bp, 105 predicted proteins | sample AntAcemetagen600_FD_179821 | JGI IMG/M metagenome (GOLD analysis project Ga0222662, IMG submission 179821) | Saline water microbial communities from Ace Lake, Antarctica - #600 | ecosystem: Environmental > Aquatic > Non-marine Saline and Alkaline > Saline | place: Antarctica: Ace Lake... | reverse complement strand
CCCCGATCTCCCTGGAGCAGCTCGACATGGCGCTCAACCCGGGAACTGGCGGCGCAATGGCTGGCGACTTCGCCCTACCCACTTTTGACCTTAGCGGTGCCGACCTCGGCGGCCTCGAAATCTTCGAACTCGGTGATGTCGATTCACCCCCACAGCCACGAACTCAAATCGAGTTCAGCTACCCCTCTGCAGCCAAACGCAAGGGTATCACCGGCGTAGTTAAAGTGGAATACGTCGTCAGCGAAACCGGACGCGTCGAGCAAATTAACATTGTCGAATCGCCCGACAAGATCCTCTCCAACGCAACCGAAGACGTCCTCAACCGCGCCCGCTTCGAACCCGCACAAAAATCCGGCCAAGCCGTCAAAGTCCGCATGCGCGCTGCCATCCCTTATAGGTAATAATTTCAGCCTTTCCTATCTCAAATATTTCAGCTTTCTAACATTTCAGCCTTTCATGAAAAAGATCACCACACTTCTCTTCGCAGCTGGCCTCGCCGCAGGTTCACTCACAGCGCAGTCCAACATCAACAGCCAGCTCTGGAGCGATCCGACCTTCGTCAACGAGTTCCTCGGCAGCTATGGCTTCCTCGCAGGTGCGGAACCGCAAATCTCCGACGAAGAAAAGGAAGCCCTGCGCAACTTGATCGACTTGATCAAGGCCAGCCCAAAGGCCGCCATCCAAGCCCTCGAGCCGCAAATCACCAAGACCAGCAGTGCCGCCTTCGACTTCATTCTGGCCAATCTTTATTTCCAAGACGGCAACCTCGCCAAAGCCGAGCAATACTACGGCAACGCCGTAGTCAAACACCCTGACTTCCGCCGCGCCTATAAAAACCTCGGCCTCGTCCAAGTGCAAAAGGGCGACTTCAACAAAGCGATTAAAACCATCTCAAAGGCGATGGAACTCGGTGAAGTCGATGGCCGCTCTTACGGACTCCTCGGCTACGGTTACCTGACTCAAGAACGCTACTACCCCGCCGAAGCTGCCTACCGCCAAGCGATCCTAATGCAGCCCGACGTCAGCGACTGGAAGGTCGGCCTCGCCCGTTGCCTGCTCGAAACAGAGCGCTACGCAGACGCGATTGCTCTCTTCGACACACTCCTCCTCGACGCACCCGACAACGCCGACTACTGGATGCTCCAAGGCAACGCCTACCTCGGCAAAGGTGAATCACTCACCGCAGCGAAAAACCTCGAAGTCGTCCGCCGCATGGGTGCCGCCGACCTCGGCACACTCACCTTGCTCGGCGATATTTACATGAATAATAATTCGCCCGACCTCGCGCTCGACGCCTATCTGGCCGCCACCGAAAAAGCGACTGCGGGCGATAGCAAAGCACTGCTCCGCTCCGCCGAACTGCTCACACGCAGCGGCAACTACGAACAGTCCAAATCCATCATCGCAAATATTCGCGAGAAATTAGATCTCCCCGAATCCGACGAACTTAAGCTACTCACTATCGAAGCCAAGATCGCCCGAGCCGAAGGTGACGACGAGGCTGCGGTCAAACTCCTCACGCAGATTGTTGAACAAGACGCACTCAACGGCACCGCCATCATCGAACTGGCCAGCTACTATGTGGACCAGGGCGATATGGCCAAAGCGATCAACCGCTTCGAGCAAGCCGAAAAGATCGATGCCTACGAGCGCGAAGCACTGATTGCACACGCCCAAGCCCGTGTCCGCAATGGCGACTACAAAGCGGCACTCCCCCTCCTGCGTCGCGCCCTCCAGCTCAAGTCCGATAGCAACCTAGAAGACTACGCCCAACGCGTTGAAAAAGCCGCCCGCAGCCAGGGTTAAATCCTGGCGTGTCCGCTCGGAGACTGTCTCAAAAATGACCAACTCATTACCGGTTCGGCTACAAACCGGGAATATGTAGCCGTGCCGAGCGAAGCGACAAGACCGGGCGCAAAGCGAACCGGAACAAGCGTGTGCTTTTGGTCTATTTGCACGGCGAGATTTCAGTAGTTTTCTATTTTTGAAACAGTCGCCTATTCAATAAATAGCCTGTGTATTTTAAAGAGTAAATTCTTCACAAGCCACCCGTCACTCAACTGCCACCTGCCATTGACGGGCTCGTCACCCTCGCGTCACCCGACACCAAAGCTTCACCAACGTCACCTCCATGTTCATTGATCATTCGGCACTCGTTAGGCTATACTGGCTGAGTGAAATCCCTATACCAAATCACTCTTTTACTGCTCTGCGGCCTCTTGCACGCAACCGCTTCTGCCAAAGAAGATCCCACTCTCAATGAGATCCTGCAAAAACACCTCGAAGCGATGGGCGGCCTCCGCAATTGGAGCCAGGTTGAAAGCATACGCCTACGCGGCACGATTGAGCGCGACGGCCAGACCTTTGATCTCGTAATTATAAAAAAGCGCCCTAACCAAATCCGCGCGACGGTGACGATTCCCCTGCCGAACGACCCCGAAAACAAAGTCCAGATCATCCGCGCCCACGACGGCAAAAATGCCTGGACAGCCACCCGCCTGGCAGGTGCCCCGAAAATGGTCAAAAAAGCCATCGTAGGCCAGGAAGCAGATGACTTGCTCGCCGATGCCGGGGTGCTACCTCCACTCATTAAGCTCTGGCGAGGGGGCGAAAAAATCGTACTCATGGGAGCGGAGACTTTCGAGGGAAAATCGGTCTTTGTGGTCGAGATCAAAGCAAATGATGAATCAACCCAACAGAGATTTTACCTATCCTCGGACAGCTTTCATACCATTGGGCATGAGACTTATGCCCCCACAGGAATGACAGAAACGATCCTTTCAGATTATAAGGAAACTGGTGGCGTCTTCCTGCCCACTTCCTCTCTCATCAAAGACCAAAACACCGGCCAATCTAAGGTGATGACCAAATCAATTAAAATCGGAGTGGGCATCTACGAAGAGTATTTTGAAGTAGGCGAGACTGCTCAAACTGCTGAGCTATAAGCGTTTTTCTGGAAGCCCAATTTAAACGAAGCATCCTGCACATTACCGAAAAGCTCGAAGTAGCCCTCCGGCCAGGATTGTCCTTCGTCGGCTGCCGCGCCCAATTGCTCCCTCGCCCAGCGCGAAAGCGAGCAATTCGCGCGCTTCGCAGCGCGCTTCGCAGCGCGCTTCGCAGCGCGCTTCGCCTTCGTTTGAGTCTCTTCGTCTAAGTGGATGGTTAACAGCTCCACAAATTACGGCTAGCACGCTTATGCGTGCAAAAGCAAGTATATGCTAACATATACTTACAATCGGATCGTCACGTGTTCTTGACAATCGCGCCATTGCCGTAGGCACCTCTTTCGTGTGGACTTTAAATATTATGATCTCTTTTCGACGTATTTTCTGGCTGCTTTGTGCGGCCTGTCTGACTTTGACTTCCGCTCGGGGTGAATCGGCTCGCTTCGAGTTGCGGGGGATTCTGGATTTCGGCGGGAGGCAGAGCTTCAGTCTTCACGACCGCGCGACGGGCGCGATCCAATGGCTTGTGCTCGGACGCCATATCGGCGGATACCGGATCGAGCAATACGATGCTGACAAGAGGATTCTGACCCTTGCCTCCGAGGAAGAAACCTTGACACTCGCGCTGTATGTGGCGGATGAGATACCGCTCGAAGTGCTTGGCGCTCCCGATTCAGATTGGGTGTTCAGCCAAAACGATATCGACCCGGACACAGCTGGCAAACAAAGCTATCAAGTGACGCGTTCAAAGATCCGCTTTGACGTGGGTTCTCGTCAATCCACTCGTCGAAAGGATACCGCAAACCTAGGTTCAACCGGGAGTGGCGGCGGAAGCAATCTAGCTGCCTCAGAACCACCTGCCGACAAAGAGCCTGTGTCAGTAAAAAGCGATGTGCAGGAGGCTTCGGGTCTGACGGGCAAGCCCCCCCTTTCCAATTCCGACCGTATTGCGGTCGAGGTGTTTGAAAAGAACTACATAGTCACACGGGAGGCGCCAGAGGGTGTAGATATTTTCTACTCGGTGGCTCCGCGCTGAAAGAGGCTGAAGCTCACTTCTGGGACACAACCGCCTAAGTAGTTTTCGATGAGGCGACATTCTGGCTGTCTGTGCATTGTGCGCAATGCAATTACTCATAAGGTACTGTGCCAATGAATGGCGACGTGTCATTACGTCCTTCAGCTTGAAACTGTGGCAGCTTGACGGAAGTATTTTCGGACAAGCTGACCATTGTATCGCGAAAATCATCCATTAATGCCCGATCAAGTAGATCGTCGTAACTAAAAACCTCCCTGCGGAGGACTTTGCCGTATGCGTCGATCAGGGCGATGGTTACGCCTTCTCCAGGCTGATGCATGAGTGCATCACGGTAAGCGATGGACGAATGCGGTTGCACCATCATCCAGTCAATTCGCATTGAGGCCGCTGTCTTGTAAAAGTTAGGCTCAAGTCCGAGAACGACACTGGTGTTTCCAGCAGCATCCGACTCCTTTAACAGAGCATCAATCGTGTCAAAAAATGCGCCTTCTTCGAGCAACCGTGCATTCGCATAAACGATAAGGTAACGCTCGGTAGTCGCAAGCGTGTCCACAGGAATAGGCGCATAGGCGTCATTTGAATTTTTTCCGAAGAAAATGTTCGTCGTGTAGCGAGTGAAATTAGCGAGGTCGGCCTCGGTTTCTCCGTTTTGGATGCGTACACTCGCCTCCAATAAATTTGTCGCAGCAATGTCCACTGCATGAACGCCATCGCGGCCAAAATCAATTAAGGCTTTGTCATCTTCGATACGAATCAAGACTCCGGGAAACTTACGTGCGGATGCAGGAATCGAGTCGACATCGTCCACAACAGAAATGTAAAAGGGCCATAAACTGGAGCGTTCGGCCACTGCTTCTAAAGTCAGTCCAGGAGAGGCACTGGCGATAGCAGTGGCGCATAGCGATAGAATAGAGAGAAATGATCGGAAATAGTTCATTGAGGTTCTTTCAAGAATGGGATGGTGAAAAAGAAAGGAGTGGCACCCGAAAGTGCCACTCCTGAAATTAGCCAATTAAGCAGAGATGCATGTGCAACTATGCAGACTTACGACGGCGGGAGGCTGCGAGGCCCAACGCCAGCACGCCAGCGATTGCCGCGAACGCACTTGGTTCTGGAACAGCTGTGCCCGCGATCTGGAAGTTATCGAAGGAAGCACCCCCGGTCAGATCGTTCATGTCGAAGTTGATGAAGCTACCTGCAGCAAGATTACCGAGGTTCACCGTTACGTTGGAGGCAGAGGTGCCCACGGAGACATTGTTCCCGTTGACGAGCAGTGTGCCCGCAGACTGACCTTCGGTTCCGAGAGCCGCCACATCGAAGTTGATGGAGACATCGTTGAAACCAAAACCTCCAACAGAGATCTGGAAAAGACCACCAACGTTTTGGCCGAAGGAGACACCATGTGTGCTACTGAAGCCTTGAGCGTAGGCAGAGGTCCCACCGAATTCATTCACGCTGGGTGCAAATCCCCCCCCCGTGATGTTTTGGACCGTTACTGGAATCTGGGAAAAGTCCCCGGCACCAAATGAGTCAGTGCCATCCGTATAGAATTCTCCTCCTGCCGCCCAGTTATCCTGAGTGAAGTCACCGAAGGCGAAGTTGTCATCGGCGGCTCCAGATTGGATTACGAGTGTGAACGCACTATTCTCAGTCGCACCACTACCGGAATTGAACTGAACGTTGTTCTGAAACAAGCTAGAGCCGATATCCAAACCAGCAATAAAGCTTTGGGAGTGGGCGACACCAACTGTGAGCAGTGCAGCTGCACTGAGTGTGATATATTTATTCATAATTTATTGAATCGTGAGTTGTTTTGAATCTGTGACCGGTTGACAGATGTCCCGTCAACTGGTCGGTGATATTAAACTTTAATAGTATTACTGGAGATCCAGCACTCTCATGCCGAAGACGCTCCAAGCAGGGTTAACTGAATTTCCATCAGCACCTGTCCAGATGTTATTGGCAGTTGCTCCAGGTGCAAAAGCTCCCTTATAGTTAGCGCTTGTAAAGAATGCTGGGTCGTAGCTTGCCAAATCTGCAGTTACCTGTGTTACAGATTGAACCGGCCGTGGATCAAATCCGTTGACATTCACTCCGCTATTAAACTTACCGCGACGATCAAATTTCGCAGGAGTAAAGGGAGCTTGCCCGTTGCGACGAACCGTGAAGGGATCAACCGCGATCGTGTTCCCCTTGGCTTGAAGGCCAAGGAAGTCACCGGTGAACGAACCAGCAGGCGTAGAGTCGAGTGCGTAGAGCGATGCGTATGAAGGCATGGCAGCACCGGCACCGTAGAACATGTTGCTTTCGAAGTTCACATCACCTGCAGAGATCCGACCTTCGTTGTCGTTGTCGATACGAAGCTGTGTGTTACGGAAATCGGAGAAGATCGAGTTACGGTAGATGCCGCCGAACGAATCACGGATACGGAATGCGCGGTTGTTGCCGGAGTCCGTTGTGGTGTTGCCATTAACACCACCACCAATGTAGGTGGCGTTATAAACGGTGATGAAGGTCGAGGCAAGGCCACCACCGTTATCGTTCGTGCCAAACTCGGCAAGGTCGATCGAGTCGTGGTTGGCATCGGTGCCGTCGTGCTCGCCGCCGTGGTCGCCATTGATTTGGTCGTCCAACATGAGGGAGAACCAGAACTGGCCACGACCGGTGTAGCCTTCGTCGATGTCAAACGAATCGTCGTTGTTGTAGAGAGAGATCAGATATTTGTGATCTGACGTGCCGCCGAACCACTCAAAACCGTCGTCGCCATTGCAGTAGACTTCGAGATACTCCATGACCGAACCACGTCCAACACCCCCAAAGGTGATGCCGTTCAGCTCGTTACCTTCACCGATGGAAGCACCACCGTGGCGGACGGATACGAAACGCATGACACCAGAGCTGTCATTCGGATTGTGGCCGCCGTAAACGCCGCGTTCGCCGATTTCGACGATGTTCAAACCTTCGACGAAGCCTTCGTAGACTTTGTTAAGAAAATCCCCGGCAATATCACCACTAACCGAACCAGTAACGGTGTTACCACTGATCAGGCCAATCGAAGTAGGCGCGTTGCCAAGGATGACAATACCACCCCAAAGCGAACGATACTCAGGTGTGTTTTCGATGTACGTGTCGGGCTCACCATTGAAATCCAAGTCAAAGAAATCTGCTGGCTTGGAAGGAGCTGCATCGTTAGCGAAGGTCAGCGTCGGAGCGAGCGGGTTATTCTTAGGATCGGCATCAAGGAAGATGTCTGTTGGCCCGCTCCACTGAGCGCCTGTCTTAGTGAAGTAATCAAGATTACCGCTACCATCGAGGATGTTGTTAATCGCCAGCCCATCGACTTCGCCGTCTGCGTCATTGTCAAGAGCCGCAGTAGTGAAGATAATCGGGTCTGAAGCCGTACCTTGGGCATCAATACGAGCGGAACGTGTGATGACGAGTGCACCCACGTCGTTGACCCCAAGACCAGATGAGAGTTCACTACGGACTATGGTGCCAGATTCGATTTCAAGAACGCCATTTTCGACAAAAGTGATCCCATCAAGGATCCATTCGTCAGCATTGCTAAGCGTTACAGTACCACCAGCGCAGTCAATGACGCGGTAGGTTGCAAGGCCGGCAGTGAACGAAGTGGTCACAATACCATTGGTACCGTCCAACTTCTTAACCGCAGCACCTGCGAAAGGAGCAACAAGCGAAAGCGCGATTGCTGATGTTATAATTTCTTTTTTCATAATTTAGTATTTGTTTAACTGTCTGAGTTGTGGATGAAAACAGACCAGAAGAGGTCCGAGATGAGTAAATTAGCCGAAGCTGGTTACACCTTAGCGGATTTGGTGTTACATATACGTAAACTTAAAATTCGTATGAAACCGACACACTGTAGCTGACTCCCTGTTTGTAGCTTTCGAGGTCGATTGAAGAGGCTGGGTTGCCACCTTCATCGTAGAGTGGCACCTTATTATCCCCCTTTTCCGTGGTGCGCCGATAGGTCGGGTTATTCAGGTTCTTAGCTGCGAACTTAACGCTCAGCCCCTCCACAGACCGTATCTGCTGAGTGTAAACCAAGTTGAGGGTCGTAAAGGCTCCTTCGTAGATGTCAGGCCCTTCCGCACCCAGTGCGCCAACCAAGCGTTTCCCGGTGTGATTCAAGGAAAGCGTCAGATCGCTACCCGTTGACTCAAAGTTCAAGTTCACGAACAGATTAGCAATATAATCTGGCTGATCATAGAGGCGTCGAGTTTCGCTCACGTCGTCGACAATAATGCCTTCAGTCTCGGCCTTCCGTGTCTCCAGTGCGGTTCGCTTCACTTCGGCATCGATGTAGGTAAAATTACCCCCAATCGTTAGAAAATCCCAGTTCGAGCCAAACAAATCGCCCAAGCCTTGCTGAATCTCTAGTTCCAAGCCATAAACATCTGCCGCATTCTCATTATTCACGAAGGTGTAAACAGGTAGACTAGAGGTTTGCCCAAAAGCCTCAACGCGTTCAATTGGGTTACCAACTTCTTTGTAGAAGAATCCCAATGCTAAAAGCGATTCAGGATAAGGATACCACTCAATGCGTGCATCATAATTTTTAACTTCAGCAACACGGAGACCTCTATATTCAGAAAATTGATCTTCAATTACGGGGTTTACACCGCCAGGGGGAAAGCCTTGCTGCATTGTGCCTGGATTACCTACTTCAATCTCATTTGTTGCCAGATTAAGTATAGGGAATGGTTGCAGTTCTCGGTAAGTCGGCCGCGCGACGGTCTGAGAATATGCGAATCGCAGTTTAAGCTCATCCGTCACGTCGATGTTTACGTTGATAGAAGGAATCACGTCAAACTGATCAATAGGACTCGCTTCGGCCAGAGAAGGGCGAAATTCGCCCCCCTGGGGGGCGCTACCAAATCCAGAGTAACTAATTTTGGTGTATTCATATCGTAATCCAGTAACGATTTGAAGCCATTCAAAGGGGAAGGTATCAAACATGAAATATCCACCATCGATTTCACGTTCACCGCTCGCCTGGCCGGTTACACCTACTGGGGCGGTAAAGATCGCTCCATCAAGTAAGACCGGAGCAGAAACTGTATCAATGAAGTTATTTTGGAAACTAATCTGCCCGCCTGAAACCGTAGCAGCGTTATTAAACTCCTGTTGGCGTTGCTCGAACTCTCGCTGGGATTTTTCAAAATAGTATCCCATCTTCAGTTCGGTACCGCCTCCGAAGTCCATAAAGGGAATGTATTCATTCAACGGAGTCGTCATGTTGAGCGCGATGACCGAAGAATCTTGAGTCGTCTCACGGCTGAATCGATAGGGAGCCGCGGGGCCGCGGGAATCGACGGTGTCCGGCTCGATCTGGTCGGCCTTCGTGAGCAAATAGGACCAATCAAACTCCACATTGGCGATGATATCCTCTAGGTTCAGTTTGCCGTCAAACTGATGCGCCGACATCGTTCTTTGGTTATAGCTTGAAGACCAGAATTCAGCACCACCACTAGCCTGATTCACATCTCCTCCTGCACCATCGAAAGACTTAGGTGGATTGCTGCCTCCAACTGCTTGACCATTGTCTACCCATCTGCTCCCTCCGCCCTGCACAATCGCTTTCTCTAGTCCGTTCCTGGTAAACAAGTAGTGATAGTTTACGTAAATGTCTTCTTCCACTTCGTAGCCGACTCCTGCCACAATTGAAACTTGTGCTTCTTTTGTGCCTATATTTCGTTCGGCACCAAAAAGGTTGGGCATGTATCCACTTTCCGGCAGCGATCCTTCCGCACCCGCATCCGTCACGGTTCCAGTACTATTTATCTTTTGCGATTCGTAGCGGTGCTTGATCGAATGATTCCCGGCCAGGACGAGGCCAATTCGACGACCATTATTAAGCTCAAAGGTCTCACCATATAACGCGGAGAACCCGAAATCTTTCTCTGGTCTTTCAGCAATTGGGCTAAAGTCTTCGACCACTGCGGCTCGCGCTTGTTGCAATTCATTCTGCAAGCCGGTCGCTGGATTCACAAACTGCCCGACTGGCACGGGGCCAAATGGATTTGAGACAGATTCATCGAAATTACGATCATCGGCACCACTCGCCCAGTAATCTGAACGCCCAGCACGCTTTGTCGTCAGCCAATCTTTGTCATTTGATTCCGTATTCCATCCAACATTAGACGAGACTTTTAAGATTCGTTGCTCGGGGAAGCTTAGCAGCTTGAGGTCGATAAGCCCACCAGAGGCCTCGCCAGGCATATCGGGAGAATGGGTCTTTCTGGTTTCGATCGATTGAAATACTCCAGTAGGAAAGATGTCCAGTGGCACGGCTGGCCTATCAGGGTCAGGACTTGGCAGCGTCGCGCCATTGAGTTGCGTGACCGAGTAACGGTCATTCAGACCTCGAACCACGGCATACTTACCATCACTCAATGAAACCCCGGTGATGCTCTTGACTGCTTCTGCAATATCGCTGGCCGCATACCGGGAAAAGTCCTCGCTGCTCATAATGTCGAGTTGAGTTGCTGAAAATTTCCGCAAATCCAGCTCCATCATTAACTGATTCGCCTGCTCCGCCGTAACGGTGAAGTCCTGCAACTCATAGACGTCATCAGACATTTCAGTCGGCCTTGGCGGCATGGCGAAGGGAAAGACGCTGACCTCGCCACCGGCGATGTTGTAGTCGGTGACGTTGGCTTCGATGTAGCCGGATTTGATAAAACTGAGGGTTACGGTGCCTGCGGTGGTGGGGCCGAGGGAGTAGCGGCCATCTTCGGCGGTGACGGTGGCGACGTCGGTGTCCTCGATAATGATGGCGACGCCAGCGAGAGCTTCGCCGGTCTCCTTATCCACGATCTGACCGGAAACAATGCCTTCATTTGCTGCGAGTGTGCCTTCGAATGCGGAGGCCGTGGCGGTGGCTTCGACGACAGACTGGACTAGAAATTCGTCGGCATCGACCTTGGACTTTCCTGTTGGTTTACTTTCGCCAGTGATCGAGATGCCTCCGCCCTCTGCGGACTGTAGATCGCCCTGTAACTCTTGCTCACGCTCAATGCGCTCGGCTTTTTTAATCGATTCGACCTGATCTTTGTATTGATCCGGCACGACAATTTTAATCGCGAGAGCAGACTGAGCAAGCAACAGGAAAGCCACGCACAGGCGTGCGACATGTGTGGTTGATTTGTAGTTCATTAATTCGATAGCAAAGGTGTCATCGCGCGTCCCTCATGGAGTCTGCGGACTTTGAAATGCGAATCCTTTTGTGCCACTGCTCCTAAGCATCAACGGCAAACTAAGCCTACTTTACAATTATCACAGAGCTGTAACTTTCGTGACCTTTAGGGCACAATTTTGTAACCAAACCGAAACTTTCTGAGCCACACATTGGCTGCGCCATTTTCAGTCTTGGAGCGGCGGACACCCCGTCAGAGTCCAGCGACCAATGCACCCTGCGGACTAGACGCAGGCGCTCGCGAGCGAGCACGCCACAAAAAAGCCCGGAGCACGCACTGCGCACTCCGGGCTGAAAACAAATTATTTTAAGTGACTGTCAGATTCTACCAGAGCACTTGGACACGAGCACGGAAACCGTCGACTTCGGCTTCATTGCCAGCGTCATCTTCAGCATCTGCCATTTCATAGCCGGCCATGAAAGTGACTGCAGGGCTGTAGTAGTAGTTAACACCAAGGTAAAAGGAATCGATTTCGTTGCCAACATTAGCGCCCGAACCAAGAACGTCTGTTCCCGATGGTGCGCGACGAATGAGTTCATCCATATCAAGATCAAAGTCATCGGCCTCAACATGCGAATAACGAATGACTGGTTCAAACTTATTGATCTTATATGAAGCACGCAGTGAGTAAGCATCCACATTGCCGAGATCACCCAGATCACCATGGAAGTATTCACCAAGAAGATCCAAGCCCTCGAATTTGTAATTCACATAGCCAGTGTAAGCGGTGACATCATTACCACCGAGCTTACTATCACTGTTGGAACCTGCACCTGCATCGACACCCACAGTGAAGCCATTCGACTCCCACTGAAGACGCCCAAAGTAAGCCAACGCGTTATCGCCTTCAGCAGAGCCCCACAATTTGGAACCTTCACCTTGTGCACCATTGACAAGTGCGACGGCATAGCTGAAGCCAGCACCCAAGTCACCTTGAGCATGGATACCAGTGTGGCGAGATGAGAAGTCGATCTGATCGGCGAAGAAACGATTTGCCGCAGAACGCTCAATCGTAGGAAGCTTGGAAGAAGAGGATGTTTCTTCAAAACCAAATGGCACCTTCTGGAAACCAAATTGCGCATCCAGTTTGTCGTCAAACTTGTAGCCGAAGTTTGCTTTATCGAATGCAAACTCTTCGCCAGCAACATCAAAGACTGATTCGGCATAAAAGCCGTTATCCAATGTTGCCTTTACACCGAAGAACAAGCGACGGAAGTAGAAGTGGTTCGTGGTGGGTGTATCTGTGCCATTCGCTTCACCCGCAAGTGAATCGTATTGGCCCTGCATACGTCCATTAAAGCGAAGCTTCACCGTTTCTTTGCCCTTAGCGGAGAAAGAGACGCCTTTGTTCTCTTCCTTGAGCTCGGCAGCAACGGCAGTCGCTTCAGTTTCAGATAAAACACCCTTTTTAACCAAAAGGTCGAGAAGTGCGTCGTTAGAGGCTGCAAAGCTCGCGGACCCGATGAGGGCTGCGGCAATTGCAGTGAGTTGTGTGAGTCTATTTAATTTCATTGTTTGTATTGTTAGAATGCGTTGTTGAAACAACGTTACAAAAATAGCTCCCAATTGTTACGGCTTCGTCTCCGTTCTGTTACAGATGCGTGAAATGTTACGTTTAGCGGCGGCTTATGTCGTTTTCGTTCCCATCAGGAAACAACTAGGTCACTGCGTCACTCCTCCGTCATAATTTTGGCTAAGACGATTCATCTCATTATATGGAAAGCCTGATAATCTTTGAGTGGGATCGCCTGCCAAGCCCCTCTAACACTAAGACAATCGCACAAATAATGGAAATTTCTAAGATCACGACGTCTTCACAAAAGTCACTTTGTTCACCTTACTGTAACATAAGTGCCATAATTCCGAAACATTGTGCGGGTATGATTGTTCCTAAGTTCGTGACAAAGATAAGTCGCGAGCCTTTCACCACAACCAACCGATACATATAATAATGAAAACTACATACATTCTACACGGCCTGACCGCAGCCATAGCACTCATTTTCGCGAGTCAAGCTAGCGCAACCGAAACAATCGTCATCAAGGGCTCCGACACACTCGGTGCTAAAATGGTGCCTCAACTCGCTGAAGCTTTCAAAGCTAAGATGGTAGCGCAAGGCGTCGAGGTCGCTTTTGAGATCGCAGCTGAGGGTTCCTCGACTGGTGTCGCTTCCGTCATCGATGGCACCGCAGAAATTGGCATGTCCTCTCGTGACCCTAAGGATAAGGAAGTCGCTGAAGCGAAGTCCAAAGGCGTCGACATGAAGACGATCACTGTGGCTAAGGACGGCATCGCGATCATCGTGAACGAAGCCAACCCTCTTGATAGCATCACGATCGAAGAGATCGAGCTGATCTTTTCCGGCGACGTGACTGACTGGTCCGGCATCACTGCTCAAACTGGCGACATCTCCGCTTACACACGTAACACATCTTCCGGCACTTACGCCGTTTTCCAGAAGCTCGGCATGAACTCCCGCGACTACGGCACTGACACTCAAAAGATGGCTGGTAACGAGCAAATCGCTGCTGAAGTGGCTAAAAACCCGAACGGTATTGGTTATGTAGGTCTTGCTTACGTCGACACTCCTGGCGTCAAGGTGCTTCCAGTCAACGGTTCCGCTCCTGATGCTAAGGACTACGCACTGGCTCGTCCACTCTACTACCTGATCAACAATGGTAAAGCACTGAGCCCTACGGCCAACGACTTCATCGGTTTCAGCATGAGCCCCGAAGGTCAAGAGATCGTCAACCGCGTGCACTTCCTCTCGATCTACTAATTTAAATTGAGACTTTGTTCATTTGAGACAGAGGGTCGTTGCCCACGCGCAACGACCCTTTTCATGATTTATACCGTAGGGGCGTCACTTGCCGTGCCCTACGTAATTAAAACGTAACTTTCGCACGCCGAACCAAGTATTGCAGAATAGGCTAAGAGCCACAACATCCGCACCAATATGGCCACGCCTCCACACAATCCAGAATCGCCCAAACCCGCTTTCAGTCAGCGCCGGGCGCTCTTCCTCGGGCAGGATTCAGACAGCATCATAAAGAAGTTCTTTGGCAGCAGTGCGATGGTGGCCATTCTGGTGCTCGCGCTGATCACCATCTTCTTGTTCAAAGAGGGTGCCGGCTTTGTGCAGCTCTACCATAAGAGCCTACAGGAATACCGGCTGTCCGGGCTAGAGTATGTCGACGTGCTGAAAGAGAAGCGCGAAGGCTACACCTCGCTGACTCGCTACCTAAACGACATCAAGGCCGACTGGATCAATGGCCTGCGGGCAGAAGGCAAAACACAGGCCGAAATCAACCAGCTCGTAATGTCGCCCGAGGCCAAGGCCTTCTTCTTCGGCTACATGCGCGCCGGTGGCGAGCTACGCAGTTTCGTGAAAAAGAAGATGGACTTGGCCATCGCCGCCCGCGACCAAAACGAGACCAACAACAACCTCCTCAGTGCCCTCGAAAACTACACCGACCGGATCGAACAGGTCACCCAGCCGAGGTATCAATTTAACCAAGAAGACCGCGACAAATTCGCTCTGCGCCTGCGCGAATTCTCTCGCGAGAACACCACACCCCGTCCCCTCGCTGAGACTTACCGTGAGCGCGCCGACGCTGTGCAAAATGGCGACGCCCTGGCCCCCGCAGACCGCGACATATTCATCACCCTGCTCGAAGACGAGTATCAAAACATCGAGCGTACCATCCGCCCTATCGATTTCGACGAAACCATCCTCCCCATCACCGCCGACCAGGAAGCCTACGGCCAACTACTCAAGCGCCTCGAAGCCAAACTGGCCGAGCTCGTCACCCTCGCTGATGGCATCGACTTCGAAAACGAGGCGATCGACGAGCGCATCCTCCGCTTCAAAGAGCTCAACGAAATCTACTACACCACCTTCGACACTCACCGCGAGAAGCTAACCACTTGGGATCAACATGCCAACGTGACTATCTGGCAAGCACTCGGTGCCTTCATGGGGGGTAAAGACTGGATCACCGCTAGCGACCAACAAGATTGGTATGGCCTGCTCCCACTGCTCTCAGGCTCGCTACTGATCTCTGCCATCGCCCTCTTTTTCGCGATCCCTTTCGGCGTCGGCGCGGCCATCTACGTCAACCAAATCGCAGGCCCCGCCGAGCGTAACTTCATTAAGCCCTACATCGAATTCGTCTCCGCGATTCCCTCGGTGGTGATCGGCTTCTTCGGGGTGGTGGTTTTTGGCGAAGCCATGCGCCTACTCTCACAGCAAGCCTTCATGGATTGGGTCCCCTTCTTCCCGATCCAAGAACGCCTCAACGCTTTTACCGCCGGTTGCCTACTCGCACTGATGGCGATCCCTACGATTTTCACGCTGGCTGAGGATGCCATTAACAACATCCCCAATCACTTCAAAGAAGCCTCCTTCGCTATGGGTGCCACGCCTCTTCAGACCACCATGCGTGTGATCGTGCCGACCGCACTTTCCGGCATCATCTCGGCCATCATGCTCGGCTTCGGCCGCGTGATCGGCGAGACCATGGTGGTGCTGCTCTGTGCAGGTAATCGCATCAAGATCCCTGACTTCACCGAAGGCCTCGGCGTCTTCGTCGAGCCTGTCCACACCATGACCGGGATCATTGCTCAGGAAATGGGTGAGGTCGTCCACGGCAGCCTCCACTACCGCGCCCTCTTTATGGTGGGCATCGTCCTTTTCTTCATCTCGCTGCTGATCAACTACAGCGCCCAATGGGTTGTGAAGCGTTACAGAAAAATCGGAGACTAATTTAAAATGTCCGCGCAAAAACAGCAGAACATCTACGCAAAACGCCCTTCGCGGCGTTCGGCCATTGAGACATCAGTCAAGTGGTTCTTCCGCTTGGCCACCTATCTAGTGATTCTAAGCGCAGGCTATATCTTTGGCAATATCGCCTACAACGGATCAAAGGCCGTCTTCACCACGCAGGCGCCGTTCATTAACATCGATTTCCTCACACAAGCGCCCCAGACGCTCCACGTTTACGAGCCAAAGGCGATCGATACCGAGCTCAAACAAGTCAACGTCCAGCAGATCAAACTACGCGCCGAGCGTAAAGACCTCGGCTCCAGCGACGACGGCGCGGTCGACGCGGTCGATCTCGAGCTCGACACACTGCAAGAGCGCCGCGAGCTACTTGACGCGCAACGCAAAGAGGGCCGCCTACTTTACAGCGACACCGAATACCGCGCACTCGCCGAGACGCCCGACGAATCCCTCTACGCCTATAGCAACTACGCCTACAGTGGCGGCGGCATCGGCCCAGCCATCGTCGGCACCTGCCTGCTCGTAGCTGGCTCCATCGCGATCGCGCTCACGCTGGGTGTGCTCTGCGCCGTCTATCTGAGCGAATATAGCCGCCCAGGAAGGACATTACAGCTGATCCGCCTCTCCATTCTAAATCTATCCGGCGTGCCCTCCATCGTGTTTGGCCTCTTCGGCTTCGGCATGTTCGTGCTCTTCTTCGGCTGGGGCGTCTCGATGATCGCTGGCTGGTTCACCCTAGCCATCATGGCACTGCCCGTGATCATCACCGCCAGTGAGGAATCGCTACGCGCCATCCCCAAAGGCTTTCGCGAAGGTTCGCTCGCACTCGGCGCTTCCAAGTGGACAATGGTTCGCACGAATGTCATCCCCTACGCCTTACCTGGCATCCTCACTTCATCGATTATGGGCATCGCCCGTGTCGCCGGTGAGACCGCGCCCATCATGTTCACCGCCGCCTTCGCCTTGCGCGACCAGTTGCCCTGGGAGGGTCTCACCAAGTGGACAGACTTTTTCTTCCAAGGCGTGATGGCACTGCCTTACCACATTTACGTGGTTAGCTCCAAAATCCCTCAAAACGAATACACTCGCAACATGCAGTATGGCGCGGCTTTCGTCTTCCTCTTCATCGTCGGCTTCTTCGCGCTCAGCAGCATCATTCTGCGTGTGAAGATTCGCAGCAAATACCGCTGGTAGGCATAAATTAGCGGTTCCATTCTTACTCATTTCCACATGGCTCAAAGCACCAACACCAATCAACCCGAAGCACCCGCGATTATCAAGGTGCGCAACTTCGACTTCGCCTACGGCGAGGCGCAAGCACTCTTCGACGTCAGCATGGACATCCAGGCAAAAGAAGTCACCGCCTTCATCGGTCCGTCCGGTTGTGGTAAATCGACTTTCCTGCGCTGCTTCAACCGGATGAACGACCTGATCGACATCGCTCGGATCAAAGGCGGCTCCATCGAGATCAACGGCGTCGATATCTATAACAAAGACGTCGATGTGATCGAACTGCGCAAGCACGTCGGCATGGTCTTCCAAAAGTCGAACCCTTTCCCGAAATCGATCTATGACAACATCGCCTACGGACTCCGTATCCAGGGGATCAAGAAGAAGAGCGTGCTCGACGAAGTGGTCGAAGAGTGCCTCCGCGGTGCGGCACTCTGGGACGAAGTAAAAGATCGCCTCAGTGAAAGCGCTCTAGGCATGTCCGGTGGCCAGCAGCAGCGCCTTTGCATCGCTCGCGCCCTCGCCGTGAAGCCCGAAATCCTCCTCATGGACGAGCCTTGTTCCGCGCTCGACCCCATCGCCACCGCCAAGGTCGAAGAACTCATCCACGAGTTAAAAAAAGACTACACCATCGTAATAGTTACACACAACATGCAGCAGGCCGCCCGCGTCTCCGACCGCACAGCCTTCTTTTATCTCGGAAAACTCATCGAATACGATGTAACCGATACTATCTTCATGAATCCTAACAACGAGAAAACAGAAGCTTATGTATCCGGACGTTTTGGATAAACCTTTCTCACAAGCTCTAAGCCCCTATCAAATAATGAACCGCTACTTCCACAAAGAGCTCGAAGAGATTCGAAGCAAACTCATCCTGATTGGCGAAAAAGCCAACGAAGCTGGCCGTCTTGCGGTCGCGGGCTTCATTGAGAGCGATCTCGAGAAGGCTCAATCCGCCGTCAAGATGGACGACGAAATCGACGACCTCGAAGTCGAAATTGATCGCGCCTCCGTGCGCTACATTACACTGCGCTCCCCTGTATCCAGCGACGTGCGCCTGATTTTTGTAGCGATCAAAGCTAGCCATGACCTTGAGCGCGCGGGCGACGAAGCTCACAGTATCGCCAAACGCACTCGCCGAATCCTAACGCGCGACGGGAAGGTAACTAATCCCGTAGCAATCGAAGAGATGAGTCAACTCGCCTTCAATATGTTGCGCGATGCGATTACCTCCTTACTCGATGAAAATCTCGAACTCGCGCAAGGCATCATCGCGCGCGACAAGGAAGTCGACAAACTGAACAAGCAAAACTTCAAGAACCTCTACAAAGAAATGAACGGCGAAAACGGCGAAGCCTCCACCCAGGTAGAGACTCTTTTGATCTCCAAATCGATCGAGCGCATCGCCGACCACGCCAAGAATCTAGCAGAAGAAGTGATCTACCTGCTCACGGGCGAGTAGTGGCCATCGAGGCAGTCGCCACTTAATCGAGACAGGGCGAAGCTCTGACTCCTGAGCTATCTGCAGCTCAAATAGGAACCAGGGCTTCCAGCCCTGAGCTTAGAGCATTCTGCATTGGCTCCCCCTGCAGAAATGGTCTGGCAACTGTTGAATTAAGATCATTTTTAGCTATCATTTTGGCTTCCTTTCTGCTAGTCACCCTCGCGTCGATGGCTAACGCCAGATTCTTTCTGGCTAAATCGACCGAATAACAAACATAAATAAACTCGAAAATCCAGTCATTATGGCTAAAAAAACCACAATCAAAAAATCGGTCAAAAAAGTAGCAGCCAAAAAAGCTGTGAAAAAAATTGCCGCGAAGAAAGCTCCTGCTAAAAAGGCTCCTGCTAAGAAGGTAGCTGCTAAAAAGGCTCCTGCTAAGAAGGTAGCTGCTAAAAAGGCTCCTGCTAAGAAGGTAGCTGCTAAAAAGGCTCCTGCTAAGAAGGTAGCTGCTAAAAAGGCTCCTGCTAAGAAGGTAGCAGCTAAGAAAGCTCCCTCCAAGAAAGTCGAAAAGACTTCGATCATCGCTCGCGTTGACGTAGGTTTCGGCAACAGCCTCTACGTTCGCGGAAGCGGCGCAGGGCTCTCTTGGAACAAGGGCGTTCAGCTCGACAACGTGAGCCCCTACGAATGGGCGTTCACCAGCACACAAGCCAAGGGTGACATCACCTTCAAGTTCCTCATCAACGATGAGATCTGGGCTGAAAGCGAAGATGGCACTGTAGCCAAGGGCGGCACCTCCATCAGCTCCCCGGTCTTCACTTGGTAGTTGATCGGCATTGAATGAGACGCTTCTAGCGAAGCATCGCTACAAGATTTACAAAAGCCCGCCGGTTTCGACCGCGCGGGCTTTTTTATGCCACTACTTTTAATCGGGAACCGATTTCCCCTACGCTCTACGAGCTCCGAGGACTGGCGAGTTACTCGTTCCGCTACCAAGATCTACCTAAATGTCGGTATAAGCCGATATAAGTTAGTATAAGCGATACTCTTCCTTCTCGCCAGGCACCGCCGACCACCTAAAGGAAGTCGGATAATACGCCCTTACATCGAATCAAGGTCGACCATGATCTCGCGGGGGCTGGAGCCGTTTTCGGGACCTACGATGCCGCGCTCTTCGAGCTCTTCCATCAGGCGAGCGGCTCGGTTGTAGCCAATTCTTAAACGGCGTTGGAGCATGGAGGTGGAAGCGCGCTTGGTGCTGCGTAGCACGTCGATGGCGTCGGGTAGGAGTTCGTCACCGTCGGTGGGGCCGCCGTCGTCGCCCTCATCACCGCCCATGTCGATTTGCTTCTGCACTTCTTCGGCAATCTCCGGCGGATCGTTATTCTCTTTCAGAAACTCTACAATCGCTTCGATCTCGTCGTCCGAGACAAAGGCACCTTGTGCGCGCACTAGATTCGAGGTGCCTGGGGGGATGAAGAGCATGTCACCCTTGCCGATCAAAGCTTCGGCTCCGCCACCATCAAGGATGGTGCGGCTGTCGATCTTGGAGGCGACCTTGAAAGAGATACGGCTGGGCAAGTTGGCCTTGATCACGCCGGTGATGACGTTGACCGAAGGGCGCTGCGTCGCGAGAATCAGGTGAATGCCGGCGGCGCGAGCGAGCTGCGCGATACGCGCGATGCAAGTTTCAATATCAGCGGGCGCGACCATCATAAGGTCGGCGAGCTCGTCGATAATACAGACGATATAGGGCAGCTTCTTTTTCGGAATCTCAAAGGCATCGTCATCGCGCGGCACTTCGATCTTGCTAAGTGCGTGGCGCTCTTCGGGGCTCATTTCCGAGTCCATTGCTTCGGCCTTGGCCTGTTCTTCCTTATCTTTGAGAAGCTTGGCATTAAAACCTGCAATGTTACGGACGTTGGTCTTAGCAAATATCTGGTAGCGGTGTTCCATCTCGGCGATGAGCCATTTGAGGGCACCGGGCACTTTCTTGGCCTCGGTCACCACGGGGATGAGCATATGAGGCAGCGCGTTATACATCTGCATTTCCACCACCTTGGGATCGACCATGATAAAGCGGAGGTCTGCGGGGCCTGAGTGATAGAGAAGCGAGGCGATGATGGCGTTAATACAGACGGTCTTACCGGAACCAGTGGAGCCGGCGATGAGCACGTGGGGCATCTTGGTCAGATCCATAACCATCGGTTTACCGGTAACGTCCTGACCCAAAACGACAGGAATCTCAGCATTGGCATCGTCCCATGCTTTAGATTCGATAATGTCGCGCATACAGACGGCCTGCGAAACCTTGTTAGGCACCTCGATACCGACGGTGCCTTTACCCGGAACAGGGGCGAGGATACGGACGGAGAGTGCCTTGAGGCCGAGGGCGATGTTCTTGTCGAGATTAACGATCTTCTCCACGCGGACGCCGGGCGCGGGCGTGACTTCGTAGCGAGTGATGACGGGGCCGGTGTGAATCTCGCCTGGAATGACCTTGACGCTAAACTCTTCGAGCGTGCGGACGAGGGCATTCATGGTGCCGGCATGGTCTTCGGGTGCGCCGCCGCTGGTATCGGGCGCTTCGGCCAGAAGGCTGCGCGGAGGAAAGACGTAGTCGCCGCGGCGCTCGGGGATGCTGGCGACGGACTTTTCGGCCTTTTGACCGGAGATGATTTTGATGGTGGCGGGGTCGAGGGCGGGCTTTTTCGGTTCCGGTTCGGGTTCCGCCGCGGGGGGCTTAGGCACGAGTTTCCTCTTGGGCGTGGCCTTTTGTGTGGTGCTGTTGGAAGGGGGCAGAGGCGTGGGCGCACCGCTGAGTAGAGATGGTTTGCGACCATCGTCGAGGCGTTCGTCGTCCTCGTCTTCGGGTGCGGGTGCCTTGGCTGCTTTCTTGGCCGGCTTTTCGGCTTTCTCCTTCTTAGCGATGGCGCGTTCTGCCTTGGCCTGAGCTTTGGTCAGGGCGGCCTCTTCCTTCGCGACGCGTTTAGCCTCAGCCACCTCCACCTTGCCCGCTTTGCGAGCTTCTTTGGACTCGGTGCGGTTGGCGTGAAAGTCGCGATAGGTGTTTTGTAGGTAATCGAGGAAGCGACCGAGGTTATCTGTAAAGACGAAGATCGAACCAACGAGAAACCCCATCATCATGATCAGAAAAGAGCCAAAATTGCCAATGGCGGGGAAGAGCATCGTCTGATGCAGAAACTCACCGATGACGCCCCCGAAATGATTTGAAATTTGTGCTTCAAAAATACTACCAGTCGCATCGGGCACTGGATTCATCCACTCAATTAGGCCCGCGGCAAAAATGACCGCTACCGGTGAAGCAATGGCACTCAATAGCCTCTTTCCATGATCTTGCTGTATCAGTAATCGCACACCAAACCAGAGCAGGAATAGTGGAACCAAAAATACCGCGAGCCCTAGGAAATGGAATCCGAAAAACCCGGCATAGCTCCCAAAATGACCCACTAGATTCGGGTCTATTGGATCGGTCGCGTTGTATTGCTTCGTATTGTAATCAAAAACCGAAACCGCGACGAGTGCGGCGATGGTAAAAAAGAGCAGTGCCCAGACGGGGCGCGAGCGAGCCTTGCGCGGCTGAGAGACCACTTTCTTTTTTGCGACTTTCTTCTTTGCTTTGGGTGCCATGTAAGGGGAATGAAATTAGACGCGGATGCGTGAATAACAAGGTTCGATTGAGTATCGCATTCTCTAGAAAATCCAGCAATAAACGGAGTGATGGAATTAATGAGCTTTACTCCACTCTATATGGAACGTGTTTGGGGCGGTCGCGGCCTCGAAGCCAAACTGGGGCGCACACTGCCTGAGGGCAAAGTGATCGGCGAAAGCTGGGAATTGGTCGACCGCGAGGGCGAACAGTCCGTGGTGGCTGAAGGAGCGCACGCGGGCGAGACCATCCGCGAGCTGCTGGAAGGCTCCGCTGCCGAGATCCTCGGCCCCGGCCGTGATGGTTCCCAGCCCTTTCCTATTCTGATCAAGTGGCTCGATTGCCAAGACCGGCTTTCGCTACAAGTGCACCCGCCTGCCGAGATCGCGCCCTCTCTCGGCGGCGAGCCAAAGACAGAGAATTGGTACATCGCAGAGTGCGACGAAGGCGCCTCGCTCATCGTCGGGCTGAAACGCGGGGTGACGCGGGAGCAATTTACCCAAGCACTGGAGGACAAGGAGGCGGAGGCGTGCGTGCACCGCTTCCCCGTAAAGGCGGGCGACTCGATCCTAGTCGAAAGTGGCCGCATGCACGCGATTGATGCAGGCAACCTGATCCTTGAAATCCAGCAAAACTCAGACACGACCTACCGCGTGTATGACTGGGGACGTGTCGGGCTGGACGGTACGCCCCGCCAGCTGCACATCGAAGAGTCGCTCAAATCGATCGATTTCGAAGACTATGAGCCAGAGCCGCTCAAGATCGTGCCGGGCGCTCAGACCCTGGCCGATTGTAAGGAATTCCGCATCCGTAAGTTCGAGCTACAATCGGGCGACGATGCGCTGGAACTGCTCGCAGGCGAAAGCGCTCGCCTGATCCACGTGGTGACGGGCAAACTAACCGACAAGCAAAGCGGTGCGGTGCTGGCAAAGGGCAACAACTACCTGCAAGCCTATGTGACCGGAGCAAGCCTAAGCGCCGACGAGCCGACGACTGTCTTGGTGACGGACCAGTTTTAAGGTGACCGAGTGCCACAGGGCACAATGGCTGTCGCCGTTTCGACAGGTTCAAGGTTTACAAGCATCGTGCTACAAAGATACGAAAGAAGAGACGCCTATCTCCAAGCCGTAGGACGGCGGCGACAGCCGGTGTCTCGACCAAGGCCGAATGCCCGCTCACAATGGCTGTCGTCATCGTGCTACAAAAAATTCTACAAAAAAGAGCCCCGCCGAGTGAATCGGTGGGGCTCTTCGTTTAAAAGTTAGTTCCGGCTAGTTCGAGCAACAGCCGCCCTCTTTATTTTCCTTATTGTCGTTGCAGCACTCGCCTTCGGCTTTGGGTTCTTCGGAGTTGCAGCATTCGTCACCGCCTCCTCCTCCGCCGCAGCAACCGCCGCTTTGGTGGATGTGACCGTGGGCGATCTCTTCCTCGGTCGCGGCGCGCAATTCAAGCACGGTGACGTCAAAGTTAAGGTGCTTGCCCGCGAGCGGGTGGTTACCGTCCACTGTGACATCGTCGTCTTCGACTTTGACCACACGGACAGAGACGGCGCCTTGATCGGTACTGGCTTGAAACTGCATGCCGACTTCGAGCGATTCGATGCCTTGAAAACGGTCACGAGGTACCACTTGCTCCAGAGCAGGATTGGGCTCGCCGTAGCCATCTTCCGGTGTGACGCGGACTTCGACAGAGTCACCGACGGCCTTGCCAACAAGTGCGGATTCTAGGCCGGGGATGATGTTTTTGTGGCCATGAAGATAAGTCAGCGGCTGACCTGGCTGAGATTGATCGAGTAATGTTCCTTCGTCGTCTTTGAGCGCGTAGTCCATAGCGACGACTGTTCCTTCTGCGATTTGCATGATATGTAGTGTTTGATGTTTCTGATTAATGGAGAACAAGTAGCGGTAGCAGAAAGTGGGGTGGGGTCAAAAACGAAAGCGAATTATTTAAAGCGACTCTAGAGGTACGCGAACTCACTTGACGCGGGAGTCAAAAAGGAGGTTCTTTGAGCCGCTAACCACAGTCCGGCACATGCCTATTCAAGATAACCCGCTCTTCCGCCGCCTTCACCAACACGCTCAAAAACGGCTGTTATTTGACCCCGGTGTCTCCCGCAGTAAGCAGCTGCCTGCCTACAAGCGCTACATGGAGCTGGAGAATGTGATGCTCGAGCGCATGCACCGAAAGGGCGAGTCGGGCAGAACAGTCTGCCAAGCCCGAGCCGCCATGATCGATGTGGTGATCGAAAATCTTTTTCTGGCTGCGCTGGATCTCTACGCGACCGAGCATGGTGCCCTCCCCTGCAAAATGGTGATTCTAGCGACTGGCGGCTACGGTCGCCGCGAGCTGAACCCGCACAGCGATATCGACATCATGTTTCTTTATCCTCTCAAAGCCGGAGGGAAGGCGTTCGAGAAATTCCAGGAAGTGGTGACTGAGGAAATCCTCTATCCACTCTGGGACCTCGGACTGAAGGTGGGGCACGCCTCGCGCAATGCAAAGGAGGTCATCGAGGAATGCCGCAAGGAGGTGCAATCGAAGAACGCGATCCTAGAGTCGCGCGTGATCTGCGGATCCGAGCCACTCTACAAGGGGATGCGTAGCCGCTTCGACGAGTTTGTTAAAAAGGACAACTCAAGAGTCTACATCCAACAGCGCCTTGAGGACGAGCTAGCGCGCCATGCCAAATCCGGGAACACAATTTATCTGCAAGAGCCGGACATCAAAAACGGCGTCGGCGGGCTGCGCGACTATCAGAACATCCTCTGGATGGCACACATTAAGTATGGCTTCCGCTCCTTCCGCGATTTGGTCAAAGCGAAGCTACTCCGCGACGACGAACGCGAGGCAATGGTCAACGCTTACGACTTCCTCCTGCGCACGCGCACCGAGCTGCACATGCAGAACCGTCGCCCTACCGACAAACTCGACTTGGAACAACAGCCAGTGGTTGCTGAATCTTTAGGCTATCCTCAGGAGGACATCTTCGCGCGGGTCGAGTCGTTCATGAAGGACTACTACATGGCGGCGCGCACCATCTACCAGAGCAGCGAAATACTGAAAGAGCGAATGGCACTGGAAACTTCGCCTCGAAAGAAAGGGCGTATAAGCTTCCGCGAGGCGCTACGTGCCCACCAGCACCTGCCGATCAAAAAGGTAGAGGGTTTCCAGATGCACGAAAAGGTGCTCTCAGTCGATAACCCGAACGTTTTCAAGGAAGACCCCGTACGCCTGATACGCGTCTTCCGTCTGGCGCAGCAATTCGGAGCGCGCTTGGACTCCAACCTGCGCTACTTGATTACCAGGTCGATCCCGCTGATCGATCACTCGATCATCAACAATAGCTCTGCGGCCAAGAGCTTTTGCTCGATTCTCCGCAGTCCTGGTGAGGTTTACCCGATCTTGATGCAGATGCACGAGTTGGGCGTGCTCGGGCGCTACTTGCCGGAATTCGGCGAGCTCACCTGCATGGTGCAGCACGAATACTACCACCGCTACACGGCCGATGCCCACGTGCTGCGGACGATCCGCCACTTAGACCGCGTCTTCACCAAACACGACGACGAATACGCCCGTTACGAAAAGGAATTACGCAAAAACGACGATCCACTACTGCTCTATCTAATCCTTTTGCTGCATGACATCGGAAAGGCGGAAGGTGTAAAAAACCATGATGTTAACGGTGTCCGCATCGCTCAGCCGATCCTCAAACGATTTAACATCGGAAAGGAACAACAGGAACAAATTCTGTTTATTATACGCAGCCATCTAGAAATGGCACGATTCTGGCAACGCTTTGATTTAGACGACCCTCAAACAGCGGTCTCCTTCGCGTCATTTGTCGAGGACCCGCAAAAACTCAGATTTCTTTATGTACACACCTATTGCGATGCCCGCGGAACTGCCCCGACACTTTGGAACAGTTACAAGGACGCCATGCACCGCACCTTGTATGTTCGGACGCTTGAGCAGTTTGAGGACGATGAAATAATCGAAAAAAAGCGAAAAGACCAAATCAGCATGCTGCACCAACAAATACTCGAAAAAAAGATCGAAGGTATCTCGGAGGAAGAAATCGAGGCACACTTCAGCTTATTACCTGAACGCTATTTCATTAATACCGATCAGGCAGACATCGAGTTACACCTGCGCATGGTCAATCGCCTGCTGACTCAGATTCAAACTGCAGACTCGATGGGCACCCTTGCCCCGATCGTGGACTGGCACGACGACATCGACCTCAGCATGAGCGTCGTGAATGTGGTGACATGGGATCGCGCTGGACTGTTCTACAAGCTCGCCGGTGCGCTTACACTTGCGGGCGTCAACATCGTCAGCACCAAGGCGATTACCCGGAAAGACCATATCACGATCGACACTTTCTACATCATTGATCCGGATGGAGGCGTCGTCACCAACAAGAAAGCGCGAGTGGTTTTCGAAGAACGCTTAGACGAGGCTCTGATCCAAGAGAAAGAGCTCATGCCGGCAATTAGCGAGCGCGAAGCCAAAATACTAGCAAAGTCAAAGACCAAGGACATGCTACCCGCACCTTTCCCTCCGAGCGTGGACGTTTACCACGAACTCTCGCTCAAGCAGACGATCATCGAAGTGCAAGCGAGCGACCGGATCGGGCTGCTCTATCAACTTTCACGTCTGATTACAAAGATGGGCTTCGACATCGGCTTTGCCCGTATCGCTACCGAGCGCGGCGTCGCTATGGATACTTTCTATATTAAAAACGAAAAGAGCGACGAAAACAGTAACACGACCGCCCTACTCGAGCTACGCGAAGGGCTCGATAAGATCGTGAAGGAGTAGAAGAATCGTCTCCACCTAGCAGTGCTTGCCTAAGAGCAAATTCATTCTAGCCAATGTGCCTATTTTTTCGGAAAGTGCTCTAAATGCACGCCAATGACACCGAGCAAACCGCAATCGACTCGCTCTACCGTATAAGTAGCCTAGTCTCTGATACGGAAGAGCCCAAGGAGGCGTTACGCCTGATCCTCGATGAAATCGTCAGCGTGCTTCAGCCCAGCAGTGCGTCCATTTCTTTGATCAATCCGGATACGCAGGGCTTGGAACTCGAAGCCTCCTATGGCCTGCCAGATGACTGGCAGGATCTGGAGTTGGCACTAGGTCAGGGCATAACTGGATGGACGGCGCTTCATGGGCGCGCACTTATAGTGGGCGATGTGCACGCAGAGCCTCGCTACATCTCGGTGCGCCCGAGTATCTGCTCTGAAATGGCCGTCCCAATGGAAGATCAGGGTAGCATCATCGGCGTCGTCAATGTGGATAGCGAGCTGATCAATGCCTACGACGAATCTGCACTCAAGATTCTGACACTGCTGACCAATGAAGCCACGCGCGTCGTCTCCCGCCTCTGGATGATCAAGCAACTCCGGATGAAAGCCAACCAACTGGAATCTCTCGTCGACATGAGCCAGCAACTCGTCGGCGAGCTGGACAGCGACGAGCTGATGTCGGCACTCACCCGCCAAGCGCGCCAGTTGATGGACTGCCACAGTAGCGCCCTCTTTTTGCTCAGCCCCAACGGTAAAGAGCTACACCTCCATAGCCTCGTCACCACAGCAGGTTTGGTCGGAGAGCAGCTATCCTTTTCGGTCGAGGACAGTGCGCTCGGCGCTGCGATACACCGCCGTAAGCAAGTCGAGGTTCACGACCTAGCTTTTACCGAAGAGAATGACTTCGTCCGTATCATCCAGCGCGAGAGCCTTGTCTCGATGTTGGCCTCGCCCATTATTTTTGGAGAAGAAGTACTCGGCGTGATCATCGCCTACACCGATGAATCGCACCGTTTTAACAACGACGAGAAGAACGTCTTCACCACACTCGCGGGAGTCGGCGCGATTGCTATTCAAAACGCACGTCTCTACTCCCGAATCTTCGCGAGCGAAGATGCGCTCCGGCGCAACGAGAAGCTGACCACCCTCGGAATGATCGCAGCCGAGATCGCGCACGAGATTCGTAATCCACTGACAGTGATCAAGCTCCTCTTCGATTCGCTCGACCTTCAGTTCACCCAGAAAGATCCGCGCCATACGGATGTAGAGGTGATCGGCGAGAAGCTGAACCAGCTGGAAGAGATCGTCGATCGGGTGCTCAGCTTCGGCCGCACCCGCGAGGGCTTGAACACACGACAAGATCTCAACGAACTGGTTAAAGACACGCTCAAACTGGTGCGCTTGAAACTCCACCAGCAAAAGATCGAGTTACAGTTCGATCCTCCCTCGGATAAAATTCTAGTCGATGTGAACAAGGGGCAAATGCTCCAAGTCATGCTCAACCTCGTGCTCAATGCGACCCAAGCCATGCCGGAAGGCGGCAAAATTCGAATCGAAACCTCTGCCGATGAGACAACTGCTCACTTTATAGTCACTGACAATGGCAGCGGCATACCGGAATCGATCCAGGCCGACATTTTTGAATCGTTCCTGACTGACCGACCAGATGGTACCGGGCTCGGGCTCTCGATCAGTAAGCGAATCCTACGTGGCCACCGGGGTAACATCGAGCTGGCGCACTCATCGCCAGCCGGTAGTGCGTTTCACTTCTGGCTGCCGCTCTCGAAGTAGCTGCGCATTTACTACGTAGCAGACCCGCGAAGCGATTTCGAATTACGGTTTCGTCAGGCCGAGCGATCAAAACAGCTTCGGCGATTTGCGAGGCGTCGTTTTCCACAAGACACAAAAAAGCCGCTCGGCGAACCGAGCGGCTGAAAGTTTGATCAGATAGATGTCTAAATGCTACAACTAGGTAGACCTAGAATTCAATCGAGATCGTGCCAGGAGCACCACCAGTTGCTTGAATGTCTGTACCCTGTGTAATTTGAGTGTCATATGTTTCACCAGCGACCGGGTCGAGAGTCTTCACGTATGCATCGTTACCAACAAGAGCTGTGATGCCAATGGTAGTGACACCATTTTCGATGAAGTACTGATCTGCACCAGATGCGATCTGACGAAGATTATTAGTGATCGCCTTAGTTTGTGAAGTTTGACGAACCTTTTGGAAGGCTGGAATCGCCATTGCTGCGAGAAGGCCGATGATAACGACCACGATCATGATTTCTACGAGGGTGAAACCCTTTTTGCTTTTTGTGTTCATAATGATATTCCTTATTTTTGTTATGATGTATATTATATATTTGTTCGGATAGAATTACCCGACATTTCCCATAAAAAGGCATTAGTACGAAAAACCCAAGCAAAAACTCTAAGCATCAAGGGTTTAACAAAGTTTTTAAATTTACCATTTATCGCGACAAACGCCACTAGGCTGAGGTACTGGGGACGATATCCGGATAGTAAGTAGCAAAGACCATCTTACCCCCCGACGAAGGAACAACCGAATCGATCTCTACGCGTATCTCTTGGCCGATCCACTTGCGCCCGTTATTGACCACGAGCATGGAACCATCAGGCAGATAGCCGATGGCTTGGCCAGAGTCCTTACCTGGGCGGACGAGCTCGACATTAACACGGGTGCCGACGGACACCTCTTGATTAAGGGCTTTAACTAATGAAGTGATGTTAAGCCACTCGACACCATGAAACTCTGCGAGTTTGGCTAGATTGTAATCAGTGGTCAGTAGCTTCGCCTTCATCGCTTCTGCGAGGTAGACGAGCTTGGAGTCGACGGCGTCACGGTCGGGCACAGCACTCTCGTGAATGCGCAGGTCGACGTGCTTCATTTTCCGAATACGGTTGAGCACATCGAGCCCTTTGCGGCCTTTTTCCTTGCGAGCGGCGTCACTCGAATCGGCGACTGCCTGCAGTTCATCCAAAACGAAACGTGGAATAAGCAGTGCGTAACCGAACCAACGGCACTCGCAGATGGCGGCTACCCGCCCGTCGATCAAGGCGCTGGTATCGACCACGACTAAAGGAGACTCTACATTCTGCGGACTGAAACGAACGTAGGGTATCACAAGGTTAAATTCATCCTTCCCGCGCAGCGCGACCACGGTGGCCAAATACATCGAGATAATGTACAACCACAGCTGGGAGAGATAAAGAGTCTGCTCTAAGCCTGGCTCGTCGGCCAAGGGCAGAAAGAGCGGCGAATTCGAGATCAGATAGGCAATCAGTCCCCCCACAGCTAAACCGAAGGTGATCGCGGAAAGCCCACGCAGAGAGAAGCCCTGCAGCATGATATCGGTCAGAATGACTAGGGCAGCCACGCTCATCCCGATGAACATAACTGGTAGCAAATCCCACTCTTCGACCACATAGCTGAGCAGCACACAGCCGAGCAGACTGACGAATAGGAAGAAAATTCTAACAATAAATATCGTCTTGTTCATAATGTGCTAGAACCGGAACGAGCCCGTGAGCCAGACCAAGAGGAAAGGGAGGAAAATAAAAATCGCCATCGCGATGTAGATAATGCGCACCGCTCGCCGGGCTTTGGGCGGAAGTTCTTGATGCCTAAGCGGTTGTTCTGGCGAATCCATTCACACGAAAATGAGGTATTTACCTGATAGTAGCAATGACAAGTTATCGCAGCGGTACCTTTTAATCAACTTTTACAGCAATGCGAAAGCCTGTCAGGCGGTTACGCTCGCCGCGCGGGGCTTCGCGGGTCGGCACGGTGAAGATCGACTCGATCCGGTCTTGCGCATGCCCGCCGATGTGTCGTGCGTCCTCCGTCTCGAAGCGGTCGATCGACTCTAGCCATTCACTGGCGTTGCCCAAGAGATCGTAGAACCCGCTGGCAAAAGGCTCTTTCGTGGCGACATCCTGAGCCACGCCGTCGGCGTCCGACACGCTCCAGACGTGCTCTTCAAGCACGACGTAGCGCAAGCGCCCAAGCGCTTGGCGGAATTCGTTCTCTGTCGGCAAGCGCACGGGTTTGCCCAAGATCCATGTTAGGCGCTCACAGAAATTTTTCGATTCGATCCAACTGACTGAGTCAACTGGGCGGACGTCGCCCTGGTTACGACTTGGGTTGGTGCCCATAATGAGCGAGTAAAGCGCCTGCGGCACTTCGGTGCGGAGCATGCGCCAGCCCTCGACTTCAGGGATAGGCAGAAGCGCGTCGTAGATACGGTCTTGGATAAAGCCGAGGTCGTTTTGCACGAGGTTGAGGTAGCGAACTTTGAGTTGAAGGTCATCGTCGTTCAGCGAGCTACGGGGAAAGGCTTCCTGCATCTGCCGGATGTCTCGGCGTAGCGTGGCGATAACTTCGGCAGCCTCGTAGGTGCGCCGCTCGGAGAGTAGCTCTTGCATCAGGTCGTGGTTACGCTCGATTTCCAGCCCGAGCTCAAAGCTTTCGGCAGTCTGGCTCTTACGCTGATATTCAGATACGCGCTCGGAGGATGCGTAGGGGCTATCGCGGTAGGCCTCGTTGAGTTGGCGTTGAAGACGCGCTGCCTCTTGGTAAAGAGCGGCTGCTTCGAGGTTCTCGTTGGCCGCTCGGCGTTCGTCGGCCAGATCAACGACTCGCTCTACTTCAACGTAGCTCTGCCCGGAGCGAATACCAACCAGTTTGACCCGGAGGCGCTCTAAGCGAGCGACACTGGCCTGATTAGTGCCACGATATTCACGATTCAGTTTATCCTGAAGATCCATCGCTTGCTGCAAGCGCTCTTCAGCTGGCTCCCACTCTTTGGCTTCGATCAACAGGTCGGCCTCCTTCTCAAAAGCGAGACTGCGCTGGAGCAAGGGCTCTGCCGTAAGGAAGCGCGCCTGGCGCTCCATTCGAGAGGCTCGCCCTACATTATAGGCTGAGCTGAGCGGGAAGGTTTCATTGATCTGCTTTTGCTTCTGGAAGGCTTCGCGGTACTTCTTACGTGCGTTTTCGTAGTCCATATTGGTCGCGAGCGCTTCAGCCTTAAACTCTAAATCCAAACTCTCCAGCCGCAAAGACTCAGCTGCCAAGTTCTGGTAGCGCTCTTCTAGGTTCATTTGACGCTTATAGCCCTCAGAATCAACCCCGGTGATCGCCGCCAAATACTCTTTCTGTTTATTAAGCGCCTGCTTCAAAAGAATGATGTCTTCGGGGCGTGCCTCGCGTAGAGCGAGGACTTCTTCGAACTGCGCTTCTAGCTCGATACTCTCCTGTTGAATCGCTTTGACTGATTCGGACACCTCTAAGTTATAATCGAAATCACGGAAATCGACATTCCTCGGCCCCAGTTGGCTCAAAAACCAAAAACCACTCAAAATCGCGAGCGCGAGCACAACGATAAGTAGTCCGAAAAAGAACTTTTTAACGCCACTAGTTTCGTGTGGGAGGTGTCGATGCGAGGACTTCTTAAAAAATGCCATAAGTAAATTGGAGCTGGCGCTGTAAAAATAGCCTGCCTTAAATGACTTGTAGCTATTGATGCCGCAAGGCTAAAGGCTCATCGGCATGTCCATGACGACTCGCTTGATGGAAAAAAGTTTCCTACTCCCACCATGTTTCAACAAATCACCATACTCGGCCCCGGCCTACTGGGCGCTTCTCTGGCACTGGCTCTCAAAGAGCGAGGGCTCTGCCAGCGAGTGCATACTTGGTCGCGCCGAGCAGAAACGCGGGCTCAGGCCATACAGGCAGATTGGTGCGACGCGATCTTTGATCGGGCGAGCGAAGCCTGCATCGGGAGCGAACTCGTCGTCATCTGCACGCCAGTCGAGACGATCGTGCCACTACTAGAGCAGGTCGCATCTTCGCTGGAACCAAACGCACTGGTGACCGATGTAGGCAGCACAAAGAGCCTCATCTGCCGGGAAGCGCAGGGCACCGCGATGCACTTCATTGGCTCCCACCCGATGGCTGGCTCCGAGCGAACAGGAATGAAACACGCCCGTGCCGATCTCTTCGAAGGTGCCGCCTGTATTGTGACCCCACTCGACCACGACGACACCAAGATCGCACGACTACGAAAACTATGGGAAGCTATCGGGATGCAAGTCACTACCTGCTCCCCAGAGAAGCACGACGAAATTGTTGCACATATTAGCCACCTCCCCCACCTCCTCGCTTCGAGCCTATGTAGCTACTTAGCGGGAAAGGACGCTGACTGGAAACGCCTCGCTGGCGGCGGTCTTCGAGACAGCACCCGTGTCGCCGCAGGGGACCCGACACTCTGGAAACAAATCCTCGAGCAAAACCGCGAAGAAGTCCTTCGCGCCATCGACGGCTTTGAAAACGAACTCCACGCTCTCAAAACAGCTTTACTCGACAAAAATACCCCCGACCTCATCGCCAGCTTGGAACGTGGCAAACAATTCCGCAATAGCCTCTAATTTTCAGTCTTTCAAAGGTTCAGTTTTTCAAGATATGCCCGACCCACTTCCAATTCAGCCACTCAACCAAACACTTGACCATACACGCTCACTTCCAGGCTCAAAAAGCATTACCAACCGTGCACTCATTCTAGCGGCACTCGCGGAGGGCGAAACACGGCTCGCAGGTGCTCTCTTTAGCCGCGACACGAAGATCATGCTCGCCGCGCTCGATACCCTTGGCTTCGAAACTAGATCCGACGAAACAGCCGCGACGATTACGGTCAAAGGCCTCGGCGGTTCGATCCCGAACGACCAAGCGAGCATCGATGTCGGCAACGCTGGAACAGCCGCTCGTTTCCTGACCGCCTTCCTCGCGATCAACGCGGGTGGCGAATACCGCCTCGACGGCGACGCCCCGATGCGCGAACGCCCGATGTCTGGCCTGCTCGATGCACTCGTCAAACTCGGAGCCGCCGAGTTTGAATTCCACGGTAAACCCGGCCATTTCCCATTTACGCTCAAGGCCAAAGGCTACCGAGGCGTCGAAGCCACTGTCGACGCCCGTGCTAGTAGTCAGATACTCTCCGCGCTTCTACTCGCCGCACCAGTCGCTTCGACGATTACAGGGCAGGTTGGCGGAGAGATCAAACTCACCTGCCCCGACGTGCGCCCCCACTATGTAGCGATCACTTTAAAAATGCGTGAAGTCTTCGGAGCCGCTCCCGTCGAGGCCAGCGAAAGCGGCGAATACGCTCTACCCGCGACTCGCTACACCGCGCCCACTTCTGGCAGCTACGCGATCGAGCCTGACGTCTCCGCCGCCAGCTACTTCCTCGCGCTCACACTCATCCACGGCGGCAGCTTGCGTATTCCGAATTTGAGTAGTGACCCCCTTCAAGGCGATGCCCACTTCGTCGAGGTGCTCGCCCACCACGGCCTCCGAGTCGATGCCAACCGCGACGAGTGGGCCGCTACCTGCAGTCAATCCAACGACCTCCACCGTGGCCACCGAGAGATTGATTTCAACAGCATCTCCGACACTTTCCTTACCTACGCAGCGATCGCGCCGCTGTTGGGCGGATCCGTCCGTATCACTGGCATCGGCCACACCCGCCACCAAGAGACTGACCGCATCGCCGGCATGGCCGCCGAACTCTCCAAGCTCGGGCAACTCGTGAAAGAAGAAGACGATGCCCTCACCATTCAGCCCAAACCCAACGAGCTCCGCGCCCGCGCCCTCAAAGCCCGAAATGCTGGCGAGCTTCTCAGTATCGACACCTACGAAGACCACCGCTTCGCCATGAGTTTTGCCGTGCTCGCCAGCTTTGACCTCCTCGGCGACGGCAAGCCTTGGCTCGCGATTAAAGATCCGAACTGCTGCGCAAAAACCTTCCCCGACTTCTTCGACGCCCTCGACTCTCTCCGTCATGCTTAGTACTGATACTTTCAAAACCATCACGATGGATGGCGGCGCGGCCGTCGGTAAATCGTCCACCGCCAAAGGCCTCGCCGAGCGCCTGGAGCTTTTGCACGTCGATACCGGATCGCACTACCGCACGCTCACCTACGCCCTACTCGCTGCCGGAACCGAGAATAATCGACCCGAGGCGATCCCGGAAGTTCTTGAGACACTCAGCCTCAGCACACAGATCGATGGCCGCAGCGCACGCCTAGGCATCAACAGTGTCGTGCCCGCTGATGCCGAAATCCGCTCACCCGAAGTCAACGCCAACGTCTCCAAATTCGCTGCGATCCCGGAAGTTCGTCAAAAACTCTTCGACTACCAGCGCTCACTCGCCGACCTCGCTCGCGAGCACAAGTACGCAGGCCTCATCATGGAAGGCCGCGACATCGGCTCCGTCATCTTCCCCGATGCACCCTACCGCTTTTTCCTCCACGCCGACGAAGCCACCCGCACCGCGCGCCGAGCCAAAGAAGGCCAGACCGACTCCATCGCAGCTCGCGACAAAATGGACAAAAACCGTAAAGCCGCCCCACTCATCTGCCCCGAAGGCGCCACCCAAATCGACACCGCGCCTCACACTCTCGAAGAAGTCATCGAAAAAATCGCTAATTTGATCCAATCTTAACAGCTCACCTGCTGCTTTCCTGTCCACCGTAGCTTTAGCGTAGGCGGAAGCTACCCCACATATCCAAGCCACTTCCTGAATGTCCGATAGCTCCATCCCGAATCCACAGCTCTACGAGCTCGTCCGCTACATCGCGTCTTGGTATTTCAACACATTTTACGACTACACTCAGAGCGGCCTGCAAAACGTGCCCAAGAGCGGCTCCGTCATCTTTGCGGCCAATCACGTCAGCTTCTACGATCCGCCCGCCATCGGTGCCTGCATCCATAGGCCGATCAATTATTTCGCCCGCGACACCCTCTTTAAGGGACTCTTTGGCAAAGGCCTCGTCGAGATCGGGACAATCCCGGTCGCTCGTGAAAACGCCGAGATTAAATCCCTCAAAGCCATCTTCAGATCTCTCAAAGCCAAAGGCGTCGTCGCCATCTACCCCGAAGGCACCCGCTCGCCAGACGGCCAGCTGACCGAGCCCAAACCCGGAGCCGGCATGATCGCCTGTAAATCCAAAGCCACCGTCATCCCCACCCGCCTCTTCGGCACCTACGAAGTGTTCGGCCGTTCCGATAAAGCTCCAAAACTCGGCGGCCACATCCACATCGCCTACGGCCAGCCCATGACCACCGCCGAGATCGACCCCGGTAAAGAGCATCCAGAAAGATATTTAGAAGCGTCGCGAAGAATCATGGCAGGCATCTCGGCACTGAAACCGCCCATACCGGTGGTAGTTTAAACCGTTAATGGACGTGAATGAACGTGAATCAGAAAGAGATAGACGAATTGATTTTCCGACTTAATGGCGCGGCGATGACTATCCTGAACGAACTCGGCTATGGTCTACGGGAAGAGACATATAAACGTGCGCTATGCGTCGAATTCAACCATCTGGGCATTAACTTTGATCAACAGAAACGCTATCCAGTTTATTATCGAGAAGTGAAAATCGACGAATATATCCCAGATTTGGAAGTCGAAGGTCTCCTGCTGCTAGATACTAAAGTTGTTCCTACAATCGGGAATATTGAGATTGGCCAAATGTTGAACTTCCTGAAAGTCTCACATAAGCCTGTGGGTCTAATCCAAAACTTTAAACATCCTAAGTTGGAGTGGCGCGTTGTTTACCCAAAAAATTAACGTTCATTCACGTCCATTAACGGTTCAAATTTATCACATATCCATGAGCAACTCCACAGATCGCTACGCCCAACGCGGTGTCTCCTCCTCCAAATCCGAAGTCCACGCAGTCGTGGACAAGCTCGATCGGGGTGTCTTCCCGGGTGCGTTCTGCAAGATCGGAGCCGACATCCTGACAGGTAGCCCCGACAAGTGTAACATCATCCACTCCGACGGCTCTGGTACCAAAAGCACCCTCGCCTACCTGCATTACCGCGAGACCGGAGACCCCACTGGCTTCCGTAAGACCGCCCAAGATAGCCTCGTCATGAACATCGACGACCTACTCTGCATTGGCGCGATCAATGGCATCCTCATCTCCAGCACCGTCAACCGCAACGCCCGCGCCATCCCCGCCGAAGCACTCGGCCAGCTCATTTCTGGCACCGAAGACTTCCTTGGCACCCTCCGCGACTACGGAGTCGGCGTCCACAGTGGCGGCGGCGAAACAGCCGACGTCGGCGACCTTACCGGTACCGTCACGGTCGATTCCTGTGCAGTTGTCGTCATGGATCGCGCCGATGTAATCGACAACGCCAAGATCAAGCCCGGACTCACCATCGTCGGCCTCGCCTCCTCCGGCCAAGCTAACTATGAGACCTTTAATAACTCCGGCATCGGCAGTAACGGCCTGACCAGTGCTCGCCACGATTTGCTCTGCTCCTATTATCTCGAAAAATATCCCGAGACAGTCGATCTCACGACCGATAAACAATACCTCTACTGCGGCCCCTACAAAATGACCGACCCGCTCCCTGAGTCCGACATGACGGTGGGCGATGCGCTGCTCAGCCCGACCCGCACCTACGCCCCAGTCATCAAAAAGCTCCTCACCGAAAACCGCGACAGCATCCACGGCATGGTACACTGCTCCGGTGGCGGCCAGACCAAGTGCATCCGCTTCGGCACAGGAGTACATCATATCAAAGACAACTTTCTGCCGATCCCCCCGATCTTCAAAGCCATCCAAAAAGCCAGCGGCACGAGCGACGAAGAGATGTTCCGCGTCTATAACATGGGGCACCGCATGGATATCTATTGCGATCCCGAAGCCGCCGAAGTCATCATCGCCCAAAGCGAATCCTTCGGTATCCCCGCGCAAATCATCGGCCGCACCGAAGCCACCGAGCGCGCAGACGGCGCGAACCACGTTACCATAAAGCACGAAAGCAAGACACTGACCTACGATCTGGAGGATTAGAGCAGTCTGCATTTACTCTGGCGCACTGGTGAGAGCCAATGCCGCGAGCGGCGAAGCCACTTTACTTCGATTTGTTCTTCTTACCGCGTTTTTTCTTTTTACCCTTTAGAAGCTTTTTCACCTTCGTGCGCTGATCTTCGCGCACGATGAAGCCGATGCAATTATCGGAGCCGCACTTGCAGGGGTGATCGAGGAAGTGCTCCATATCGTAGCCGTAATCATAGACCAGCTCATCGCCTTTCTTGATGTTCTTTTGCGCCACGATCCAGATCTCGCCACCGTGATTGATCGCTTCGCAATTTCCATCGCAAGAGTGGTTCATGTAGCGCGCGGGATTCTCCCCGAGGCGACCATCGATATCGTATTTATCATCGAGCTCGAAAATATAGACAAGCCCTTCACCCGTCTCACGGGCTTCCTCTTCCCACTCCAAGGCACGCTTAGTCGATTCCTTCTTCGTGATTTTTTCACCCAGATATTTGATGATGTCGGTGCCCTCTTCGATCTTCGCCGTGGCATAAAGGCCGCGCCCGTGAATCTTAGAGGTTTTTACTTTGGAAAGAGATTTTGGCATAAGGCGTTCAGTATAATAAATTCGTTTGAGTGGGATGGAGTTCCGCCTTTAGGCGGTCTTAGTCAGTTCACTCTGACCGCCTAAAGGCGGGACTCCAACCGGATCATTCTGCTTTTAGACCGCGAGTCATCAGCTGCTGCATGGCAGCTAGCGGCTCTAGTCCGTCGTAGAGTATAGCATGAATGACGCCGAGTATCGGCGCGTCCACTTTTTTTTCTATGCAGATTTGTTGGAGGCACTTGGTGGCGCGATAGCCTTCGACCACTGATTTCTGACTTTCGACGATCGCTTTCGGCGCCTCCCCTTGCCCCAAGCGCTCGCCAAAGGTGCGATTTCGGCTCCACTGACCGGAGCAAGTCGCCACGAGATCGCCGAATCCGCTGAGCCCGAAGTAGGTTTCTTTTTGTCCGCCAAGCAGGATGCCAAGGCGCACCATTTCGTTCAAACTACGAGTGAGCAAAGCCGCTTTCGCATTATCCCCCATCTTCAAACCATCACAGAGGCCAGAACCGATCGCGTAGATGTTTTTCAGGGTGCCGCCCAGTTCCGTGCCGCGCACATCTTCGGAGAGGTAAGCACGCAGCCCTGTGTTACTGAATGCAGTCTGGTAGCGCTCAGGGTCTTCGCAGTCGCTCCCCACCGCCAGCACGACGGCAGTTGGTTTGCCCTGGGCGACTTCACCCGCAAAGGTGGGGCCCGACAGGACGCCGCAGGCGATCCCCGGCAAGGCTTCGCCCACGATCTCGGCGGGCGTCTTAAAAGTCTCCAACTCCAAACCCTTGCACATAATCAAGCAAAGCTTGAGCTGCCAAGCCGCCTCCAAATGCGGCTTGATCGATTCGCAGAGCGGGCGTAGCGCCTTCGAAGGGCAGGCCAGAAAGACGACTTCGGCTTCCATCAGGACAGGTCCGACCTCGCAGCCGACCTGAATGGTATGCGGCAACTTAAACCCGGGCAAATAATCACGGTTTTCTCGCGACGAAGCGATGTCCAGCGCGTGTTCCATACGGCGTGGAACCAGCGTCACGGAGTGACCGCAGCGATCTAGATGCAGGGCCATTGCGGTGCCCCAAGCACCCGCTCCTAAGATACAACAATTCATAGAGGTAAGGGTTGTGAATAATTAACCATATTTAACAGTCATTAACGATTGAAAATGCGTCACGTGCGGTGAATCTGAATGCCTGAACTTCGTTTGACAACTCTTTGTCTCCATCGAAAAGATGCTCCACTACATTTACCGTTGGCGCTACCGTCGCGCTCAAAAAGCTGAATCCTTCAAAGTGCCGTCAGATCGCGACGGCTACACGAACGGGCGCGTCAGCTTGGGTAGCTACCTATCACAGGCCACTGTACGCGGGCGCACTTTTGATCGTTTCGATTTGCCCCGCAAACGGCGGAAAGGCCTCGCCATCCTTATAACCATCTTTCTGGCTCTGCTCATCGGCTGGATCGCGATCGAGAGCATCGCCGCCCTGGAACTGTTTCGAAGTTAGCCTTTTCGAATTTTGTAGCCGAAGTCGTCAGACTTTGGCCGATTTGGCCGTGAATCGTTCAGTGGCCAAATTCTCACGAATGTTCCGGCCTGCTTCGCAGCCAGTCTTATCGCCTTACGGCTCGGAACGGCTACACCTTCCAGCGACTTGTATCTTTAGTCCTTCCGGATCTTATCGATCTCTGGCTTCACCTTATTGGTGTAGCAGGTCGGGCAGACGCTGTGGCTGAAACTCGTACCCGTGCGGTTCGACAGGTAAGTTTCCACTTGTTGCCAGTAGTTATTATCGTCGCGCACCTTCTTACAGTAAGAGCAGATTGGAAGCATACTTTCCAAGGCCTGAATCGTGGTGGCGTATTTCAAGATACGCTCGGCTACACGTAAGCGCATCCAGATCTGATCCCGATCCAGGGGCTTGGCCAGAAAGTCGTCGATCCCCGCATTCATCGCCTCCATGTAAGTGTCCTTACCCTGCACGTTGGCTGTGAGTAAAATAAAATAGGTATATTCCGTGGCCGAGCGCTTACGTACCTTGCGGCAAAAATCCAATCCATCCAAATTAGGCATGAGCCAATCGCTGACGATCACTCGAACTGGCGAAGCATCAAAATGCGCCCAAGCGTCCGCACCATTATCAAAGGCGATTACTTCGTGCCCGAATTGCTTGAGCGTTGTCGTCAGCAATTTACGGGAGATCAAATCATCTTCTGCGACTAGGATTTTCATAAGATAGTCAGGCTAGAAGATGAATTGTTGAGGTCAAGGCAGGCTTAATGTAGTAGTGATCATCCTGTCGCTTTTGTGGGCTCGGCTCTGGTTTTCGGTCTCGGCAACTAAGAGGTGCTCAAGGAATTTACTCTTCCTCAGGCGCATCGTTGCGCCAACAAAGCGACCAGAGTGTCGCTTCTACGAAATCTGCTCTATCACCTCTTCAAAGTCCTGCGGGAGCGGTGCTTCAAAAGTCATCAACTCATCTCGCACGGGATGCTGGATGCGTAGCTCGGTCGAGTGGAGCATGACGCGGGGTATCGTAATATCTTTCATCCGACCAGGCCTGAAGCCATAGGTGATGTCTCCAAGTAAAGGGAAGCGTAGCTCGCTCATATGGACGCGAACCTGATGGGTGCGTCCGGTATGAATCACGCAACTCATGCGGGCAGCTTTTTGGCTGTAGCGTGCTTCGACTTGCCAGTCGGTATGCGCAGGCTTGCCGCTATGCACGACCGCCATGCGAGTGCGCATCACGGGGTGGCGACCGATGGGCTCTTTAATCGTGCCGCGACTGACTTTGGGGATCCCCATAACAAGTGCGGTATAACGTTTGTAAGTTTTTCGCTCACTGAAAGCCTCCGCAAGCTTGTGGTGCGCCGCATCGTTTTTTGCGACGATGATTAGGCCACTAGTTTCTTTATCCAATCGATGCACAATCCCAGGACGATTCGGCGCACCGATCGTGCTCAAATTCTCGCCACAGTGGTGGAGCAGCGCGTGAACTAGAGTATCGTTCCCTGTGCCATTACCAGGGTGCGTAATCATACCGGGCGCTTTGTTAATAACGAGGATCGATTCATCCTCGTAGATAACATCCAGCGGTAGGTCGACCGCAGTCGGTGCCGCATCAAAGGTCGGCTCTTCGAGCACGGCGTGGAGCAGTCCGGCGCGGTTCACCTTAAAGCGTTTATCAATCGTGACGCCATCAAAGCTGACCTGTCCGGCTTCGAAGGCACGTTGCAAACGCGCTCGGCTGATGTCGTCAAACTCCGCCGCGAAGACCTTATCCGCACGTCCTGCTTTAGCACCCGAAGGCACTGCAAATTTTATAATACGATCAGGCATAATATGAGGTACGCTATGTTAGGAGAATCAATCATTTCGCCAACTCCTTCGCTGTTTCGCAGTCTTTCTCAATCTGGGCTTTTAATTCCTCGACCGAGGTAAATTTCTGCTCGGGACGAATAAACTGTAACCACTCCACTTCAATCGCATCGCCTGCGGCTAGCTCGGTCGTATCCAAACCGTGCACCTCCAGCGCAGGCACTTGATCGGCCTCGGCGACCGTTGGCTTAACGCCGTAATTGGCTACGCCCGCATGCCACTTCTTTGTTCCGCTTGCACGGAAATGTACGTAGTAAACGCCGAAGCGCGGCATGCACTCAGGCTGCCAAGGAAGATTCAATGTCGGGAACCCAATCTTTCTCCCGAGCTTGGCGCCGCCGACGATCTCGCCGGTCGCGGTATAGTTATAGCCGAGCAGATCATTGACTGCGGTCATCTCACCCGTGGTGAGTTCTTTGCGAATACGAGTACTGCTAATTGGTTCGCCGTTATGCTTAATGCGATCCGCACTGAACACACCTAGCTTTAAGGCGCGACCAGATTCAATCAAAGTCGACACGTCGCCCGCGCGTTTTTGACCGAAGCGAAAATTCTCACCGACGTAGATTGATTTGAGCGAGGGTAAGGCCTGCTTCAATTGTGCGAGAAACTCGTCGGCAGGGATGGAGGCAAAGGCGCTGTCGAAATGCTTACGGATCACGCAGTCGACACCCGCTGCGTGGAGCATGGACGTTTTCGTCTCAATCGGCATAATGAGACGCGTCGGATCTTCGGGGCGGAAAAGGCGACTGGGGTGCGGATCAAAGGTGAGCACACCACAAATACCGCCCTGGCCTAAGCTTGTCGAAGCGCCCGAACGGCGTGCCGAAAGCACGGCCGATTCGATGACGGCTTTGTGCCCGAGATGGACACCGTCGAAAACCCCGATAGCTAGGTGCAACTCGCCCTTCAACTCGGAAAGAGCCTCGAAATTATCGACAGCGGCAGGAAAGTTCATGGTGTTAAGATTAAACCGCCTAAAGGCGGGACTCCAACCTTAGAGTGCGTGGCTCGGCACCGCTTGGATGACGGGGATCAGTTGTTTGCGCAATGTGGACGGCGACATATTTTCCAATTCCTCGATAGTGGAGGCTTTCTCAATACGAAACTGGCCAACGCCTGTGCGACGGAGCTCGTTTAGGTGCCCACCGCAACCGAGGCGTTCGCCTAGATCGTATGCGATGGTGCGCACGTAAGCTCCCTTGCTCGTGCCGACGATAAAAGATACTTCGGGCAACTCAAACTTCGTCAGATCGAAGCGGCTGATGTGGATCACACGTGGCTCACGCTCGACAGTCTTCCCTTGGCGGGCGAGTTTGTAGAGCTTTTGTCCGTTGATCTTCTTGGCCGAAAACATGGGGGGCAGCTGATATTGGTCACCCATGAAGGTCTTCATCTCTGCTTTGACTTGTGCTTCGGTCAACTCGGGCACGGGACGCTCTTCGGTGATCTCTCCATCGGCGTCTTGCGAGTCGGTGTTGATGCCGAGCTTCACTCTACCCGCGTATTCCTTATCCATGCTCATCAGGTATTGAGAAGCTTTGGTGGCCTTGCCGATGAGGATCAGTAGCATCCCCGTGGCCATCGGATCGAGCGTGCCGGCATGGCCGACCTTCTTCATGTGGAAGACGCGACGCATCTTCGACACGACATCGTGCGAAGTGATGCCTTGCGGCTTATCAACTAATAAAATGCCTTCCGGCACGTCGTGGATGGGTTGGGACATGATGAATTATATTAAATATGTGCGGGTTCTTTGGCGGGGACTTTTTACTGAGCGAAACCCTTAGGGTTTCGCTCAGCGATATAGTCTATATGAGCATGAACGGAGACTGCTTCGATCACGGCATCCCCAAAGTCGCTTAGGTCGCTGGCAAGGGCAGAAGTGAAAGTGGTGGCAGACATGTGACCGACCTGGCAAGGCGACAGGAGTTCTTCAATGCGTAAACGAGCTTTCGTTTCACCGAGCACTTTTCTAGCGAGGTAGTGAAGCGTCGTCACCGTCGTCGGACAAATCCAGCCTTCGATCTCTCCGCCCTCTACCCTCGCAAGCAGTCGTGTCGAGTCTGGCCAAAAAGGCTCACGAGCCAGCCAAACGTCGAATATGAGGTTTGTGTCGAGCATCACTTTCATAGATAGCGGGCTTCGAGGTGCTCCTGGTAGTCTGCCTCACTGACTGTAGCCCCTTCCTTACGAAGGGCTCCGAGCATGGAGGCTGTCACCTGTGGTAGATCTTCATCGGGTAATTCATGCGCTTGCTCAGTGATGTAGTCGCCGAAGATACGGGAAACCGAAGTGACACGTTTTTTCGCGAGTAACTTCGCCTTTCGGACAAGAGCTTCCTCAACCCGAAGTGTTAGCTTTGTCTGCATGGCGTATGATCTACAAAATGACTACGTCTTGTCAATTTAATTGGTATGCACCGAGGTTGCAAATATGTTAGCGTAGCGCACTAAGCCTTCTGCCTATCAATTGCGAATTGATATAGCTCTGCCGAAGTAATCCTACAATCAGAAGACTGTTGTTGGAAGGCTTCCAGAACGATAGTCATCGCTTTCGTTACATCCTGATTTGTGCCTTTTTTATCAAGCATAATCAATGCATCTAGAATGATTGATAGTATATTCTCTTGTTTTTTTTCTATCATTTTTAATACGTAATTAATTGATTGCTGTTGACCAAGAGGTTTGAACTACGGTTTGTTTCCGTTCTTCAAAAACTAAATCACAGTTAACGGGATCTTGAAATAGTGTATGAAAAGGTTTTTCAGCAAAATTTCGGACAATAAACAGGTAAAATCGATCTCGAAGAAACTCTGCAACCCGATATTCCTTACTGGTCATTTGAACGGATCCAGTTGATGCATTCAACCCTTTAACCTCGACTACGAGTGAATGATTTTCAGCGTTTACTAACCTGTAATCAAAACCACAACCAAGGGCAGTCGTATTGATTATTTGGCAATTCTGAAATGGCTTAACTAATGCGAACCTGCTCTCGAAATATTTTTCTGCGGCCTGCCCAGTAATTAATCGTTTTGCAAAAGATCCTGCGTTTGCGTCATCTATCATTTCCTCGAGACTAGATAGCTCACCAGCATCAGATATCTCAGACTTAATTAGTCCCGAAAATTCCTCAAGGCTCAATGCTGCATACTTTTCCATGACCTGCCTGCAGTGGTCACGCAAGGGCCGACCGTGCCAGCCTTTTCGCTTATTTGGGAAATACGGGTCAAATTCATCTCGGTAGTTTTTCAAAGAGGTTGCCCGACCTTTGAGACTTGAGGCGATTACATTATAAGCCTCCGTGAAACCACTGAAACCCAAGGCAGCCAAACCGGTCTCATCGAATTTTGACAGAAATAAACCTGCTAATATCAGTTTATCACGATTTGAAAACTTTTCCATTACTTTTACCTCATGAGAAACGCGCTCTATTAATGGGTCTTAGATTGCAGACTCTTAAGATGCTCGCCAATAGCGGCCATCAATTGCGGATAGAATTCTTTAATCGAGCTGTTTTCGGCATTGAGGCCAGCTGCGCAGGCGTGGCCTCCACCGCCGAACTGCTTAGCGATCTGATCGACGCGAAATTTCGGGTCTTTAGCACGGAGGCTGCCTTTGAGCGCTCCGGCGCGATCTTCGATCAGGACGCCGATATCGACACCGTCGATCGCGCGGGCGTAGTCGACGAGACCTTCGGAGTCGTCGATGGTGGCACCAGTTTCGTCGTAAACACCGTCTTCGATTAGGCCTACACAGACGCGGTTGTCGAACTCCATGGTGAGGGAATCGAGGAAGTTTTGCAGCAGTTTGATTTTGGCAAAGCTCTCACGCTCATAGAGTTCGTAGGCTGCGGCTGAGGGGTTGGCACCGCACTCGCAGAGGCGGCGCGCGATCTCGAAAGTATCGGGCGTGGTCGAGGGGAAGCGAAACTGCCCTGTGTCAGTCGCAATCCCGACGTAGAGGGCTTGCGCGGTGATGGCGTCGATCTCGTAAGCGTTATCCAAATAGAAACCGGCTAGTATCTCGGCGGTGGCACAGGCGGTGGCGATGACGAGGTTTTCGGCACCGTAGAGTTTGTTGGAAATGTGGTGATCGACGTTGAGCGCGACCTCAGGGAAGAGTTCATTGAGGCGGTTGCCCACGCGCTTGAAGTCGGCGCAATCGACGGAGACGGCGATGTGGCCATCGGGTGTAAAGTCCTCGGCCAGTGCCATCGGAGTGTCACCGACAAAAGCTTCGAGCGTGGCGGGCGTGGCGTCACGATTGAGGCCGATGGCCTCGATCCCGAGAGTTTGGAGCACACGGACGACCGCGACGGTCGAGCCGATGCAATCGCCGTCTGGGCGTTGGTGGCCGAGCACTGCAACCTTTTGGCCTTTGAGTGATTCGATAGCAGTGGCAAAGCGTGCGCTATCTTCCGGGTAGAATTTATGATCCGTCATTTTTCTTCTTGGTCGAGTTGGTCGAGGATTTCGTTGATTTCAGCACCGCGTTCAAGCGAAGGATCGTAGATGAAGTAGAAGGTAGGGAAATATTTCAGCGTGATCTCCTTGCTTACGCGCTGGCGGATGTCTTTACCGATCTTACGAAACAGCTTTTTGGTCGCTTCGATATCGGCATTATCGCCCAGCACGGAATAGTAGATACGAGCGTTGCGCAGATCGACGGAGCAATCTACTTCGCTAATCGTGATCGCAGCAGTGTCGGCGCGGTAGTAGCGGCGCATTTGCTCGCTCACTTCGCGGCGAAGTAGAGAGTTGATACGTGTGATACGTTGAGACATAGGCGAGTGGGATGGGACCTCAAGCGGACACACTGGCTATCGCCAGCGTGCTACGATTGTAGCAATAATTATAGCGTCGCGCGTTGCTCCTCGACGGCGAAACATTCGATCGTGTCGCCCTCTTGATAGTCGTCGTAGCCTGCCACGTTAATACCACATTCGTATCCGGCGCGGACTTCTTTAACGTCGTCCTTGAAGCGCTTAAGCGTATCGATCTTACTCTCGTGAACGGTTTCGCCGTTACGGACGAGACGAGCGACGCCGTTACGCTTGATCGTACCTTCGGTTACCATACAGCCAGCGACGTTGCGCGTCTTGCCAACAGAGAAGACCTGACGAATCTCGGCCGCACCAGTCTTCTTCTCGGTGTATTCAGCATCGAGGAGATCGGCCATTGATTCTTCGACTTGGTCGATGAGTTCGTAGATGATCTCATGCTGAATGATTCGGATATCGTGATGCTTAGCGAGGCTCTGCACCCCGTTGTCGAGTTTGACATTGAAACCAACGACTATGGCACCACCCGCGCTAGCGAGGGTGACGTCGTTTTTGGTAATGTGGCCAACGCCTTTGCTGATCACGTCGAGATCGACTTTTTCGCTCTCGATTGCTTTGAGCGCATTGACCAGTGCTTCGGTCGAACCGTGGACATCAGACTTAACGATGACACGGAGGCACTTCTTCTGCTGGTTTTCAATGGCTGCGAAAAGGTCTTCGATGGTAGCAGCGCCACCTTCTGAGTTTTGCTGCTGAGATCTGGCTGCATCGTGGAGCTTGCGCACTTGCATGTTCTCCTCGGCAGTGCGTTTGGCCGCCTTTTCGTTTTTCTCAGTAGTAAATTTTACGCCGGATGCAGGCACTTCTGACCAACCAGTCACCTTAACAGGCGTGGAGGGTGGTGCGGACTTGAGCACATTGCCGTCGGCATCGGTCATAGTTTTGACCTTACAGTAGGCCTCGCCGCAGAGGAGTGCGTCGCCCCTCTTGAGGGTGCCGCGCTCGACGATGACGGAGGCGGTCGCGCCACGGCCTTGCTCGATCTGAGATTCAATAATCGTGCCGGAGGCGGGACAAGTCGGATTAGCCTGCAGCTCGAGGACTTCGACCTGTAGGAGAATCATATCGAGGAGATTGTCGATATTGGTGCCTTTGAGCGCGGAGACTTCGACCGCGATGGTTTCGCCGCCCCAGTCTTCGGGAGCGATGCCTTTTTCCTGCATCTGTTGCTTCACGCGGTCGATGTTGGCGCCCTTCGCGTCGATCTTATTGATCGCTACGATGATGGCGTTGTTGGCCTCTTTAGCAAATTTGAGTGCTTCTTCGGTCTGTGGCTTGAAGGCATCGTCGGCAGCGATCACGAGAATCGATACATCGGTGACATTCGCACCGCGCTCGCGCATCATAGAGAAGGCGGCGTGACCGGGCGTGTCGATAAATGTAATCTTCTGCTCTTTGTGTTCGATTTGGTAAGCACCGATGTGCTGGGTAATGCCGCCCGCTTCGCCACCAACTACGTTGGCCTTACGGATGGTATCGAGCAGCGTGGTCTTACCGTGGTCGACGTGACCGAGAATACAAACGACTGGTGGGCGAGGCTTGAGGAACTTCGGGTCGTCGTCGTCCTGCTTGACAACCTTCGGCTTCGTCGAACCGCCTTGTTCGCCTTGCTCACCGCGGTGGTGAATCTCCAGCTCGCAACCATGACGGCCGGCGAGTTGCACAGCGACGCTCTCTTCGATGGTTTGATTCATCGAAGCGAAAATGCCCATCTCCATTAGCTCAGAGATGAGTTTGAAAGGTTTGAGACCAATCTCACCAGCAAAGTCGCGCACGACGATGGGAGGCTTAACGTGAATCTTCTTCAGCTCAGTTGCCTCGGCAGCGGGTGTCTCGCCATCGACGGTTTCAGTGGCGGGAGCTTCGGCGGCATCAGCCAGTTTAGCAGCAGCGGGCGGCTTGGGCGGCCCTGCAGGCGAAGGTGGTTTCGGTGGGCCAGCTGGTGCGGCGGGCGGAGTCGCCGGAGCCACTGCAGGCGTTGCCGGAGGTGTCGCGGCTACTGGAGTCGGCGCAGGTGCCGCCTTCGGCGGGATCGCCGCGGCGGGAGGAGTCGAAACCACGGGAGCTGTTGGTGGCTTGGGTGGACCGCCTGCGGGTGGTTTCGGTGGGCCAGCCGGTGTGGGCGGCTTGGGAGCAGGTGGCGGAGTGGAAGGTTTCGGCACGGGCTCAGGAGTCGCGCGTTTGGCGGGCTCGACAGGCTTGACAGGCTTGGGAGCCTTAGCGGCCTTTTCGGCCTCCACGGCAGCAGCTTTTTCCTCATGCTCACGCTCTATGTCAGCAGCTGATTTGACGAAGACGCCCTCGGGCAGCTTCGGTGCAGCGGGTGCGGCAGGCTCATCGGCTTGAATTTCTTCTACCTCAGGCTTGGGAGCTTGGGCAGCGAATTCCTCGCGAAGTGCTTCGGCGGAGATGTTGTCGACGGTGCTGGAAGCGCTTTTCACCTCATAGCCACGACTCTTCAGCAGCTCGATGAGCTCCTTGTTCTCCATTCCGATATCTTTGGAAAGTTGGTGTATACGAACACTCATATATGAGATTTATCTTTAAGTCTGGTTGTTGCGAGTGGGCAGCGGCGCGAGCGATTAGCTTTGCTGCTTGAAAAAGGCGGCGACCTTGGAAATCACATCCGTGGCCTCCTCGGCGGTAAAGCCAGCGTCGACAAGGTCGTCTGCTTCGACACCTTCGAACACTTCGGGGCTGGCGAAACCAATGGCGACCAAGCGAGAAGCGACCTCTGGATCGAGACCGTCGATGGCGTTAAGACCTTCGACCGCCTTGGCGACCTTCTCATCGAAGCCAACGGCTTCCTTCTCTTCTTTGCCAATGTCAAGTTTCCAGCCAAGCAGGCGGGAAGTAAGCTTGGCGTTAAAACCACGGCGACCGATCGCGATCGAAAGATCGTCTTCTGCCACTACAAAGTGGATGCGACGGTCTCCTTCGTTCACCTTGATGTCCTTAGGCACTGCTGGTTTGAGGGCTTCTTCGAGAAGCTGAAGGGGATCCGTATAGTAACGGATGATGTCGATTTTTTCACCGCCGAGCTCGCGGACGATGGTTTTGACACGAGCACCACGCGCACCGACGCAAGCGCCGACAGGATCGACTTTTGGATCGTTACTGTTCACGGCGATCTTCGTGCGGTAGCCTGGCTCGCGAGCCATCGCTTCGATCGAAACGGTGCCGTCGGCAATCTCGGTGACTTCGAGCTCGAAGAGGCGGCGCACGAAGTTGAGGTTGGAGCGGGAAAGGATGATGTCGGGGCCGCGATTAGTCTGCTCGATTTTAAGAAGGAGGCAGCGGATGCTTTCGCCGGGAGCGTAGTCTTCACCAGGAACGCGTTCGCGCGGTGGGAGAATGGCTTCGGCCTTGCCCAGATCGACGATGAGGTCGCCACGTTCGCGGCGGCGCACAGTGCCCGTCACGATGTCGCCGACGGTGTCTTTATAATCATCGTAGATACGATCCTTCTCAAACTGGCGGATGCGTTGCATGATCGCCTGACGTGCAGTCTGTGCCGCGATACGACCCAAATAGGCAGGATCCAGTTCCTTATCGATAGTCTCGCCGACTTGCGCCTCGGGCTTGATCTGACGAGCCTTTTCCACATGGATTTCGAGATCGGCATCACTCACAGAATCAACGACCTGTAAAACACTCCAGGCCTTGAGGGCACCGGTCTTCGGGTTAATTTCGACACGGATTTCTTGGCCGGCGCTGATGCCCTTTTGGGCAGCGCTCGCGATGGCACTAGAGATGGCCTCGATCATGTCCGGACGACTGATCCCCTTCTCTTTCTCCATGTATTCTAAAACTGATAGTATCTCGTGGCTCATTGGGTGCTAAAAATAAAAAAAGCAGGCTAGGCCCGCTTTTAAAGTGTTACTGGGTTTAAAAGTGAATTCGGCAGAGTAGAGGGCGCTTAGGTCTTGTCAAGGTACCTTGTGGAGCGGATTTGAGGGGCAGAAACTAGCTCGATTTCGACTCTTAATCCTCTCATCTATAATCGAGCCAATCGCATGGATTAAGATTAAGAAATCGACGCCATTTATACTTGCGAAAAAGGCCTGCCTCAGCATCTTCCGCAAGCACAGTTGCCCTGCTCGCTGAATTCCCAGGGCTCCGCCATTCAGGCAAACCACTGAATTCATGAAAACCATTATCATCTATTCTGGAGGGCTCGATTCCAGCGTCCTCCTCTATCACTTGCGCGACGCAGGCCACGATCTGCACGCCCTTTCCATTGACTATGGGCAGCGCCACCGCTGCGAACTCGACCGCGCAGCCGCGATTTGTGCCGGCTTAGGCATTCCTAACCCGACGGCCGACCTTTCGGCCATCCAGCCACTCTTAGCTGGCAGCAGCTTAACCTCGCCCGAGATCGAAGTGGCCGAAGGGCACTACACCGAGGAATCGATGAAAAGCACCGTCGTGCCCAATCGAAACATGATTTTCCTCTCCATCGCCACCGGCCACGCTCTATCGATCAAAGCAGGACAGATCGCCTACGCCGCCCACTCCGGCGACCACGCCATTTATCCCGACTGTCGTAACGAATTTGCTGACGCCATGGCCACCGCCATTCATTTGGCCGACTGGGAGCAGGTTGAACTGATCCGCCCCTTCGTCGATTGGACAAAGGCCGACATCGTCCGGCGAGGCGCCGAGCTCGACGTGCCATTTGCACAAACTTGGTCGTGCTACAAAGGTGGCGACCTCCACTGTGGCGTCTGCGGTACCTGCATCGAACGTCGCGAGGCCTTTGACCTTGCTGGCATCGAAGACCCCACCCCCTATGCCGACGATGCCCCTAGTGTCGAAGCCCTCCGCGCTAACGACTGGCGGCTATAAAACAGGTTTTTGGTTCCTAGTTCTCTAGTTTGCAGTTCCAACGTCGAGCAAGCGCTTCGTCAGATTTCAATCTTTTAGTTTTTCCCAATCTCAGCTTTTTCAGTATTTCAGCTTTCAGAACATGCTCACTTCAATCAAAACCTACCGCGACATTCCGTTCGCCCACCGACAGCACCTGCACGACGGCCACTGCGCACTCATCCATGGCCACAATTGGGCAATCACCCTGACATTCGCCTGCCGCGAGACCGACGCGAACGGCTTCGTAGTGGACTTCGGCAAGCTGAAGTATCTGAAGGCATGGATCGACGAAAACCTCGACCACGCCTGCCTCTTCAACGAGAGCGATGCCGAGAAAGACGCCCTACTCGCTCAGTTCGGCCACCTCTTCAAGCCCTACATCCTACCCAACTCCTCCTGCGAAGGCCTCGCCCAGCACATTCACGCAATTTTCGACCCCATGGTGTGCGCCCAGACCGAAGGCCGCGCCTGGATCACGCAAGTCGAGATCCAAGAAGACTCCAAGAACAGCGCGGCCTATTGCCCCGCATAGTCTAGCATAGCTTCTCGGGGAAGCGCATTTTCTACCGCTCCAGATACTTCTCCCAAAGGTAGCTGAATGACCAAGCGAAATCGCGAGGGCGTTCCTTCAGCCAGTTTTTTAGGTGACTGAGATCGATCCATTGCCCTTCAATGACTTCGATGGGATCGAGGACGAAAGGGCCCTCTGATTGGGCAGTGTAGACCCAGACGAATTCGTAGCCGGTTTGCTTGCAGGGGGCTTCTTTGAAGATGCGTTGTAAGTCGACCGGATCGTGGAGTCCGATCTCCTCGATCAACTCACGCCTCGCAGCTTCGTCGTAACCTTCGCCAGTGTCGACGTGGCCGGAGCAGGAGCTCATCCATTTCCCAGGCGCGGTATCCTTCGTCATAGAGCGGCGTTGCAAGTAGAGTTGGCCGGCTTCGTTAAAAACGAAGACATGTATCGCGCGGTGCAGGAGCTTTTCGCGGTGCACGACGGAGCGCGGCTCTTGTCGGAGGACTTCGTCGTTCATATCGACGACGTCAAAAATATCAGTTACAATCATGGTGAAAACAGGGTATAGGCAAAGAGGGAATTTTTCAAATGCACGAAACGTGCCAAGCCTAACACGCGCGCGCGAGCGATAAGTGCGGTGTAGGCCGTTAAGATTCGGTAAAAATCAACTTAGCGGCGCATTTTAAACATCCATGGGATGATGCCAGCATTCACTTTGACCTCATCTAGCGTGAGCGAGCTGACCCACTTACCCTCCTCATAACTTTCGACTTGCTTCGCGATGGGCATACCAAACTCGCGGATATAATCTTTATAGATGACGCTATTATTCAGACCATTCCGCAGGTCCGTATTAACGACTTTAACTTCGAGGTAGGTACGAATATCGATGAAGTAATCGATTTGATAATCGGTATCGAGAGTCACGCGGATTTGGTGGCAAATCTTGCCTTCGGACGGGACGGTATCGATGTATTCGATCTTTTTCCCTAAGGCGTACGGATAGAGTAAATGATTCCCAAAATGGGCACTGTGCTTAAAGCGCCTGGCTTCTTCCTCCTTCATCGGTTCCGCCTTCATGTCGCGACCGGGCAGTTTTTGCCAAGCGGTCTTTCCATCATACCCGAGCACAAGGTCACGCTGGTTCCCGCGGATAGTCATTTTAATAAGGTCGGGCTTTTTTTGATAGGCGTTCAGTTCGAATTCGCCGCTCTCTAGTTTTAATCTGCCCGATACTTTAAGACTGGAAATTTGATCCCAATTTTCAGCACCCCCGAGCCCTTCAACGTAGTAGCGCGTGAGTATCTTAGCGAGGCGTCCCTGTCCTAATTCGGGCATCGGAATTTGCCGGATAATCACGTTAATTTGATCGTCTGGCATCTGTAAGGTGTCGCCCTCAGATACTTGATCATCCGCGGCTAAAAGCGCAGCACACCATCCGAGTGCACCGACTAAACAAAATATTGGTCGCTTTAAAGTCATGGTAATCTATCGATAAACAAGATTGGTCTGATCAGGGCAAGGTTTGTTCCCTCCAATCGCTGAAGCGGTTTTGTTGTTTCGGATCGAGCAGGCATTCTTTCGACAACGAAAATAGTGGACTTGATGCCCTCTTCGAGACACTCATCCAAGTAAGTATATGGCTGTTTTCAACTACAAGGCACGTAAGGACGATGGCACGATTGTGAGCGGCACGATCGAGGCGGCGGAGCGGCGCCTCGCCATGCAGCGCTTGCAGGCTCAGGGACTGAGCCCTGTGACACTGAAAGAAGGCACCTCAGGGGCACCTTCTGCCTTCGCCAAACTCGGCGAACGCGCGAAAGCACTCCGAAGCAATCGTGGCGCAAAAAATGCCGATACAAACAAGCAAAAGCAACGTGGTGCTAAACGCGAAAGCATCGGCCTAGTCGTCTTGAAGCGCTTGATGGAACTCCACAGCTCGGGCTTACCCGTGGGTGATTCGATTCGCATTCTGAGCCAACGCCTCAGCAATAAGGAGCAGCAAGCCATCGTGCAGACGCTCTGGCGCGACTTGAGCGAAGGCTCCACACTGGCAGGCGCGTTGTCGCGACAGCCTCGTTATTTCCCAGGCTCTATCAGCTACGTAATCGAAGCGGGTGAAGCGACAGGTAATCTCGCCCCGATCCTTCGCAAGGTCATCGACTACCTTGAAGAAAAGGAAGCGATCCGCAAGAAGATGATCGCGAGTATGATCTATCCTTCCTTCATCTGCACAGTCGCGATCGGGGTGGTGGCGCTATTTATGACGGTGCTGCTGCCACAGATCCAAGGCATGCTGGACCGGCTCGGCGGGGAAATGACCTTGAGTGCCCGCATCTTGATCGATGGCTCATCGTTTATCGTCCAGATCGGACCGTTTCTACTTGTCGGTCTGATCGTCGCCATCATCGGCTTTCAACAATGGCGGCGCACGGGTGCTGGATTACGCCGTTCCGATTCGTGGCTCTTAAAGGTGCCACTACTCGGTAAAATCTTTCTATTTGGGGATCTCTTTCAGGTCGGGAATTTGATCAGCACACTTCTAGAGAGTGGGATCAACACCACCGAGACACTACGCCTGACAGAGCGCACGGTGAAGAATACAGAACTCCGCGAGCGCTTCAACATAGCACGCGGCCAAGTCAATGAAGGGCTTTCCATCGCACAAGCCTTTCAGCGCAATCAGTTTATGCCCGACCTCGCAATAGACATCTTAACGGTCGGTGAGAACACAGGGAATCTTGCGCACAGCATGAACGAGATCACCAAAAGTTTCCGCAATGAATTGACGGCGCGCCTGACGAGATTGACTGCGCTCGTATCGACTGGGGCGCTGCTCGGCGCCTTCATCCTCGTCGCGCTCATCGCGATGGGTATCGTGACGAGTGTGTTCCAAGTCAGCCGGACGCTCTCCTAGGGATCAACTCCGCTCGGCCGGCAGTCGAAACGACATACGTGTCCCCCGCCCTACTTTGCTCTCGGCCTCAACCGTGCCGCCGTGCAACTGGATGATGTGCTTCACAATGCTAAGTCCCAGTCCGGTCCCGCCCGTCTCGCGCGAACGCCCTTTGTCCACACGATAGAACCGTTCAAAGAGATGCGGTAAATCCTTCTCGGGGATGCCGGGACCATCATCGACTACAGAGCAACGCACCTGCCCCGTCTCCGCTTCGAGTACCGCTTCCAGCTTGATCAAAGAAAACTCCGGCGCATAGCGAAAAACGTTTTCGATGAAGTTGTCCAAAACTTGATGAATTCGGTAACGGTCAAAAGATATTTTTCCAAGAGCTTCATCCACGATGACTTCGATACCTTGCTTTTTCGGATCGATACGATTGCGGTAGTTATCTGCCACTTCGACGAGGAGCGGCTCCAGCGGTTGCTGGATAGGTTCGATTTGATCGGGACGTGATTCTAATCTCGAAAGAGCGAGTAAATCTTCGACTAAAACGTGGAGACGTTCCGCATTATTCAAGATCTTGGCCATGAAGCGGCTACGCGCCTTAGGATCAATCGTTGCTTCGTCGTCGATCAGCGTCTCGGCGAAGCCCTTAATGATTGTCAATGGCGTGCGCAGTTCATGCGAAACATTGGCAACGAATTCCTTACGCATCACCTCCAAGCCCTTTAACTGAGTAATGTCGTGCATGACTAGGAGCGTGGATTGCCTGTCTTCAGGATCTGTGCCCTTCACCCTGGCACAGGAGGCCTCAAACCACAGTTCCTGGCTCCCCTGTTTGATGCTTATTTGCGTCGGCTCCGTCCGCTCAACTTTTGCAGCGGCGTCCAGAAGCTCCAGTAAAGTCAGCGAGCGAAACACACTTTCCAAGCGAAGGTCCTGCATGGCTTGACCCTGGCGGAATAGTTTCTCGGCCGAACGGTTGGCATACTCCACCACGCGGTCTTCGTTAAATACGATGACAGCTTCTTGCACGGCTCCGAGCATCGCCTCGACTTGACTCGAATAGCCGCTCTTCTGTGCGGAAGCTAGGTTGTGCGAATCGATGAGCGCATTCAACGAATCGACCAAGCCTAGCGCGCCGATCTTCTGCAAAGTTTCCGCAGATTCCTCTGGCAACAAGCGACGCTGCGAGCGTACTGCGTCATCGAGCTCAGACAGTAAACGCCGCAATCGCAGAATATGGCGAAAGAGCGTGACCGAAATCGCGAGCAATATAATCGTTAACAACCAGAGCATGTCAGGCAGGAGATAGAAGGAAATCAGCCGAAGACCAATCCAAATATTTTATGATCGCTAAGCAAGAAGCCTTACTGACCACCAGAAGCTAAGATTTGTATCCGCCCATGGCTAGAAACGAGGGGAGGACGTCGCTAGTGCGACATCGCTACAATCTTTGTAGCGACGCTATGCCAATAGCGTCTTTTGTCGTGTAATTGCGAAATGCACCCACGTCCTGCCTAAATATCGACCGCTCGATAGCCGACGCCACGCACCGTCTCGATCAAGTGAGCATAGGCGCCTAACTTCTCGCGTACGCGACGCACGTGGGTGTCCACCGTGCGGGTTTCGATATCCGTGTCGTAGTGCCAGACATTGACCAAAAGATGTTCGCGTGACTGCACCCGCCCCTTTCGCTCCATCAAGAGCTTTAACAAGCGAAACTCAGTCGCCGTAAGAACCACATTCTCCCCATCAACTGTGAGCTGATGGAGCTCTTCGTCGATGGCCACACCAGATATCTCGATGCGTGACTGCCCCACAGGCTCCGAAGGTGAGCTCGTGCGATTGAGCATATTACTAATTCTTAACAATAACTCCTTGGCATTAAACGGTTTAGATAAATAATCGTCCGCCCCTGTCTCCAAACCCTTGACCCGATCTTCGGCCTCACCGCGCGCGCTCAGAAAAATAATTGGTATCTCCTTCATTGAAGGATCCGCACGTGCGATTCGGCAGAGCTGCAGGCCATTCAGTTCAGGCATCATAATATCCAAAACCATTAGATCAGGCTCGAATTCACGGACTCTCGCCACAAATGCCAGCGGATCATTTAAGACCTCCACTCGGTAACCCTCTTGCTCGAGTTTATACTCCAACAACTCGGTGACGTCAGGCTCGTCGTCTAAGACTAAAATACGATGCACTTTTTGCGCGCTCATTCTTGGTAATGTGGTCGGCTTGACAGCCAGTTTAATAGGCAGATTTGAAAGGTATCAGTTTTGCTTAAGATTGATAAAGACCGAATACATGTAACAAGGGGTCAACGCTTAAAGGCACATCTACGCCCTCTCCCTGCTAATTTCACCCCATTGGGACACGGCTGTTTCACAACTGAAACAATCGGCACGAACTAACGGCCTTTAGCGGATTTCCGGGCACTCCTCGCTTCCAAGTAAACCATCAGAATGCTGATGTCGGCAGGATTGACTCCACTGATACGACTCGCCTGCCCGAGGGTGCGTGGCGCGATCTCGATCAGCTTTTGCGCGCTCTCGCTCCGCAAGCCCTTGACCAGAGAAAAATCAAAGCCTTCCGGCAGTTTGATCTTATCGATGTGCTTCAGCTTCTCGATCTGCTTCTTCTCACGCTCAAGATAACCCTTAAAAACCACTCGGTAATGCACTTCGCCGCGCACCTCTTTAGACTCCGCCTGAAGCGCCTCAGGGAAATCCTCCTGCGAGTGCGAGCGCCGTAAATGAAGCGCATAGCTCTCCCCTTCCCTACGCTCGACTTCGAGCCGAGCGGTCCATTCAATGACCTTGGCTGCTTTCTCGCGAATTCTCCTTAACCGTTGACTATCAACTAATTGCAACCTTTCAGCTGCGTTTAAGAGCCGCAATTCAGCACTTGGATGATTGAAAAGTAGGCGATGCTCCGCACGACTCGAAAACATTCGATAGGGTTCCTTCGTGCCCTTAGTCACAAGGTCATCGATCAGCACGCCAAGGTAAGCCTCGTGCCGTTTCAGCACCAGGGGCTCTTCCCCGCGGATCTTTTGCACTGCATTGACCCCAGCGATCAAGCCCTGCCCCGCTGCTTCCTCATAGCCCGATGTCCCGTTGATCTGACCCGCAAAGAAGAGGTTCTCCACCTTCTTTGATTCGAGCGAAGGATAAAGCTGCGTGGGTGGTGCAAAATCATACTCCACCGCATAGGCTGGGCGCAGCATGTGGACATTCTTCAGGCCATCGATGCTGCGCAGCAGATCGAGCTGCACTCCGAAAGGTAAACTAGTGGAAAGCCCATTAATATACCACTCATTGGTGTTCCGCCCTTCCGGCTCCAAAAAGAGCATGTGACGCTCCTTATCTGCGAAACGAACAAACTTATCCTCGATACTAGGACAATAGCGCGGCCCGGTGCCTTCTATCTGTCCGGAATACATTGGCGACAGGTGCAGGTTGTCGGTCACGACCTGTCGCGTCTCCGCTCCCGTATAAGTCATCCAACAAGAAACCTGATCCTTTCCGGGCAACCAACCCAGCTTCCGCTGGCCTGAATGTTCCACGTGGAACAGTTCATGATCCGAACCACTTGCGCCCTCCTCCGACTGTTCCACGTGGAACACATTCTCGATCCCGCGCGTATCATAGAAAGCAAACAGCGTGGGCTCCGGGTCGCCCTTCTGCTCCTCCAAGTGACTAAAATCGATACTACTGCCCAGAATCCTCGCGGGCGTGCCCGTTTTCAGGCGCTCAAGCTCGATCCCAGCCTCTAAAAAAGACCCAGAGAGTCCTTCCGCCGAGAAATCGCCCATCCGACCGCCCTTATTCGTATTTTTACCGACGTGCATTAACCCGCGCAAGAAGGTGCCCGTGGTAACAACGACCGTCTTAGCATAAAAATCGACCTCGAGATTCGTGCGTAGACCGACGACCTTGCCGCCTTCGTAAATCAAGCCTTGAACCATTGCCTGAAACAGATCGAGGTTTTCCTGTAGCTCCAAGACATGCTTCATCCGATACTGGTAGGCCTTTTTGTCACACTGCGCGCGAGGCGCTTGCACGGCTGGCCCCTTTGAAGCATTGAGCAGGCGGAATTGAATCGCGGTGGTATCCGTATTAATCGCCATTTCACCACCTAAGGCGTCGATCTCACGCACCATGTGGCCTTTAGCTTGGCCACCAATTGCGGGATTGCAGCTCATCTGCGCGACAGTATCCAAATTCCCAGTGAGCATCAGCGTATCCGCACCAAGCCGCGAAGAGGCGAGGGCGGCCTCGCAGCCGGCGTGACCTGCGCCACAGACGATGACGTCGTAGGGTTGGTGCTTACCAAATTTAAGTCCTGAACTCATTTTCCGATACAAAATTGTTTAAATAAGCTGTCGAGCAAACGTTCGTTGTCGACACGCCCGACCACTTGACCGATATGCTCGACCGCGTCGCGAAGATCCGCAGCGATCAGTTCAGAATGCTCTCCAGACTTAAGCTTAGATGACGCAAGCTCCAGTGCATCAACAGCTTCACCCAGTGAGGCGGCATGGCGGGCGTTGACGACAACGCCATCATTCTGCGGTTGAGTGAGGCTCGCATCGATCGAAAGCTGCCAAACCTTGCGGAATTCTGCGAGCCCTTTACGTTCCAATAGCGAAGTCCGGACGTGCTTCAATTCAGGAAGAAAATCTGAGTGCGCTGCGGCAGCTGCAAGGTCCGTTTTGTTCTCGATTACGATCGTGTTGCTCGCAGTCATTCGTTGGAGCAACGACTCTGGCAGGGTGGGGGAGGGCGACGTGACATCGAGCACCAGTAGAAAGAAATCCGCAGTCTCGGCCTGCTCGATGGTATGGTCGATGCCGATCTTTTCGATCGCATCGCCTGCCTCATGCAAGCCAGCTGTATCCAAAATCTCGATACGCCATGGACCCACCATCATAAAGGCCGAAATATAATCACGTGTCGTGCCCGGAATGTCACTGACAATCGACCTGTCCGCCCCAGTGAGTGCATTTATGAGGCTACTTTTCCCTACGTTTGGTTCGCCGATTATTAAAGTCTTAATACCATCGTGGAGTAGGGCGGAGTAACGTTGCGTTTCAATCAGATCGCTCATTTCTGAGATGAGTTGGCGAAGCTCTGAAGCGGGACCGGCTTGATCTTCGCCAGGTAAATCCTCTTCTGGAAAATCAATGTAAGCTTCAAGGTGCGCCATCACACTAAGCAGCCGCTCCGTAAGCTCGCTCATCTTACGCCCCACGGAGCCGTGGAGCTGGCGTTGCGCCACTTCGAGGCTGCGGTCGGAACGTGCTCGAATCAAATCCGAGACCGCCTCAGCCTGACTCAAATCCATGCGACCATTCAAGAATGCGGTACGGGTAAACTCGCCTGGCTCTGCGGGGCGACAGCCTCGCGCCATCAGGTCAGTGAGGATCTTTTGCACGATCAAGGGATTGCCGTGAGGCGCGATTTCGAGCATAGATTCTCCCGTAAATGATTGTCCTTCAGCGAAATACGTAAATACACACTCGTCTATCTCGCCACCAGTGGCATCAAAATACTTCGCGAAGTGCGCAAAGCGCTTACGCAGGGGTTTAGCACGCTGTGTGATCGTGCAGCCAAGCTCCGCACAGGCAGGCCCACTCAAGCGAATCAGCGCGATGGCAGATTCACCGGTAGGCGAAGAGAGAGCTACGATAGTGTCGGTGGCAGGCATGGAACCCGCTAAATTCTCCGAATCCGCCTTGGCGTCAAGTGAGTACGTCGAGTGCGAGTTTCCTCGCACCTGCGTCGCCCCCCAAACTAGTCTGGGCGCGAGCAAGCTCGAACACTACAAACTATCGATCACAGATTCCTTAAACCGATCGAGCTTCGCCTCAACAAAAGCTTTCACCTCCGGGGCGTCCTCTTCAATCAGTGGGGTCAGATCCATCGCGAACCAGAGTTGATCGACAGTATCGACTGAATGTGAGTCGTAGAAGGTCGCGTTTGCCCGCCGACGGCCAATGACGGCTTTGCCGTAGTCTTTACCGCCTGCAATCTGCGATTCGAAGCATGCATTGAGCTTCTCAGCCAATTCGGGAAAGGCGCTCACATCCAGCGCGATCTTATCCTCGGGCTCCAGCCAATCGAGGTCGCGCCAGACTTCGCAGCCATAGACCTTTTTCGGGCGAGAGTAGGGCGGGATGCGACCCAGCGCCTCAATCACGGCGTGAAACACCGCAATATGGCTGGCATGTTTATCCGCAAGGTTGTGCGTGTAGAGCACATCTGGCTGGGTATAGAGAAGGTATTGCTCTAATTGGTCGACTAGCTGGCCGCGCGCGGCGGGGTCCTTAATCGTCGCGCTGGCAAAGCCCAACTGTGCCATGTAGCTGTATTGACCCATCTCTGCGGCACGGCGCTGTTCGTCCGCTCGAATGGCTTTCATATCGTCGTCCGTCTTATCGGCAAAAGCACCGCTGCGGGCGCTACCACCTCCATCCGTGCATGTGATCCCACTAAACCACGCGCTCTTCTGGTCGTAACAGGTGGCAATACCATGAAAGGCCATAAATTCGAGGTCATCCTGGTGCGCCCCAATCCCGAGGTGCGAGGTGCGCGCCTGCGCTTCGGGGGCACTCACATTGTCAGGAATATAGAGATCTATAGTATTCGGCATGATGAATAAGTTATCCTGCTTAAGCTAGAGCTGCCACGTCTCGCGCCGCAAGAACGTTCCGAACTGAATGCCGAAACTGCGCAGTGCACGCCGAGATGGTGTTGCGCTACCTTGACTTTCATCAGGCCGAGACAGAGCATCTAGCAATGGCAAAATTTACGATTGGACAACGCTGGATCAGTGAAACGGAGCCAGAGCTCGGGCTCGGCATCTGCGAATCTGTAGATAGGCGCCAGATACGCTTACTCTTTCCAGCTTCAAGCGAGGCGCGCCTCTACGCACCGGCCAATGCGCCGATCAAAAGGGTCGAGTTTCGCGCTGGCGATACCATCCAATCGCAACGCGGCGATACCATCGTGATCGAAGAGGTCAAAGTGGAGGAGGGGCTCATCACCTACCACGGCGGCGGCGTAGAAATCACGGAGATGGATCTGGCGGACACGATCAGTTTCAGTAAGCCAGAAGATCGCCTCATTGGCGGGCAGATCGATCAGTCGTCAGCCTTTAACCTTCGCTACGAGGCCATCGCGCGGCTCGCACATGCCAAGCAGTCCGAGGTGGCCGGCTTCGTCGGTGGCCGGATCGACTTGATCCCGCACCAGCTCTACATCGCATCGGAAGTAGCCAATCGCTACATGCCGCGCGTCTTGCTGGCGGACGAAGTGGGGCTCGGGAAAACGATCGAGGCTTGCCTCATTTTACACCGGCTACACCTGACGGGGCGTGCCGAGCGCATCCTCATCGTGCTGCCAGAATCCCTCGTCCACCAATGGTTCATCGAGCTACTGCGCCGCTTTAACCTCTGGTTCACACTAGTCGATGCGGAGCATTGCGAGGCCGTCACGACGGTCGATGCCGAGGCCAACCCTTTCAACGAGAAGCAGCTCGTGATCTGCAGTATCAAGACTCTACTGGAGGAGCCACGCTGGGCGGCGTGCGCACTGGCCACGAGGTGGGACATGCTGGTAGTCGATGAGGCGCACCACCTCGAATGGACTCCCGAGGTCGTCAGTCCGGAGTATCAACTAGTCGAGGGTCTGACCAAAAAGAGCCACGGGCTATTACTGCTTACGGCGACCCCCGAGCAACTAGGAGCGGAAGGGCACTTTGCACGCTTGCGCTTGCTCGACCCGGAGCGCTATCCGGACCTGGATAAGTTCCGAAAGGAGCAGTCCGGCTACTCAAAGGTCGCCGTCGTGGCCAACAAGCTGGTCGCCGGTAAAAAGCTGAGCGCAGAGGATACCAAGTATCTGCGAGGGGTCTTTGAAGAGTACAGCGACGACGAATTTAAGGCGCACCTGAAAGACCGACAAGCCATGCTAGAAGAGCTAGTCGACCGCCACGGCACAGGCCGAGTGATCTTTCGCAATTCGCGTGACACGCTGACCGGTTTCCCTGAGCGGAAGGGCTTGCCTTGTGCTTTGGAAATGCGCGCCAAACTGCCGAAGGAAGAAATGGAAAAGCGATTACTGCGCGAGTTTGACCTTGATACCTTAAAGGAAAGCGAAGTGGTCGAGCCCTATGACTTCCGCCACGGCCCTCGCATCCTCTGGTTGGCCAAACTCCTGCAAAGTTTAGGCGAAAACGAAAAAGTGCTCCTCATCTGTCGCACCCGCGAAAAGGTGCAGGCTATCTACGATGCCTTGCTCGAAGAAATCAACGTCAAGGCTGGCCTCTTCCACGAAGAACTCACCCTGCTCCAGCGGGACCGCAACGCGGCATGGTTTGCCGAAACCGACGGCGCAAAAATCCTGCTCTGTTCTGAGATCGGCAGCGAGGGGCGCAACTTCCAGTTCGCCCACAACCTCGTGCTCTTTGACCTCCCCCTCAATCCAGAGCTGCTAGAGCAACGGATCGGCCGCCTCGACCGGATCGGCCAGACCGAGACCATTCAAATCCACATCCCCTACCTGAAGCACAGCTGGACAGAGCTACTCATGCGCTGGCACCACGAGGGCTTGGACGGAGTGGAGCACTCGCTCAAAGGTGGCTACGCTTATATCAAAAAATTTGGCGAATGCATCCGCTCGCTAGGGCCCCGATATCATATAGCCGACAGCAAGACCTTGGCCGAAGCGGATCAACTGATCGAAGAGAGTAAGACCTTCCGTCAAGACCTAGAAAAGAGCCTAAGCCAAGGGCAGGATCGCCTCATCGCGTTGAATTCCTTCCGCCAAGAAGCCGCCTCCGAACTGGTCGGCCACATCCGCACCCTTGATGCCGACCGCACGCTGGATGGTTTTATGAACCGTATTTTCGATCACTTCGGCGTCAGCGTCGAAGACATCGACTCCCGCACCTTCCACCTCGAACCAGGGCAGCTGTTCACCGATTCCTTCCCCGGCCTGCCCGAAGAGGGCACCATCGTGACTTGCGACCGAACGAGAGCGCTTGGCCGCGAGGACATCGGTTTCCTCACTTGGGATCACCCCATGGTGCGCGGCGCGATCGACTTGTGCCTCAGCTCGGAAAAAGGCAACAGCTCCATCGTGGTCTGGAAAGATCCGAGCGTGGAGGCGCCTGCAATATTGATCGAAGCCATCTACGTGCTGGAGAGTGTGGCTCCGCCCCGCCTCCACGTGGACCGTTTCCTCCCTCCGACGCCCGTGCGAGTGCTCGTCGATCTAAGCGGTAAGGACTGCAGCGAGGCGTTCGCCCACGACTATATAAATACATACTGCGGGGACGAAGAAGCCTTCCGCCTCAAGCAAGACCCCGCGCTACTTCAAGCCCTCGTACCGGAGATGCTGCGCGCAGCGAAGGAGCATGCCCGCATCCAGAAATCAGACCTGCTACAAGCAGCCATGCACCAAGCCCACGAGCGCTTAGACGGCGAGGCCACGCGCCTGAAAGAGTTGCGGAAGGTGAACCCCAACGTGCGCGAAGAAGAAATCAAAATCGCAGAGAACGTCATCGCTGACGTCACGCGCCACATTGCCAAAGCGCACCTGCGGCTCGATGCGGTGCGCCTGATCTTAGGCGAGCCAGGTTAAAAAGATCCACTCGTAGAAGGCTGGCGATAGCCAGTGTCTCGTTCAGACGTAGACAACGGCTATCGCCGTCATGCTACAGATCAAATCCCCAATGCGATCAAGCCACCGAGCAGACCAGCGACCGCTCCAAAGATAATGTGTCCAACGAGGTGGAGTAGCCCTTCTTCAAGGGTCGCGTTGCGATATGCTTCAACTGGGTGCCGCTCGCTCGCGTAGAACATAAGCATATAGCTCATAATCAGCCCGTGAAAAAAACCGAACCCGATCCCGAGAAAGAGCGCGTAGGGAAAGACCAAGGCACCCATCGCTTCCATGATCGCGAAGTAGATCATCCCGAAGATTACGCCCGAGACGCTATGGATTAACCGCCCCAAGCCGCCCGAACCCTCAGCCTTACCAGTAAAATAGCTGCCGAGTGCTCGAGCCATGTCCACGCGTTTGCTGAAAGTCGAACTTACCTGGCTCATAAAGCAAGTCATGGTGAAGGCACCGACCAAACCACAGATCGCACCAAGTAAAAGGGCTATTAGCATGTCCATAAGCTAAGCTTAAACATACCAGTGGCTTAGCTAATGTCAAATCGTTGTAGACTGACCTATTCCCCTAAAACAACTCCTTTTGCGGTGCTACCTCTGGAGTCGTACCTTCCTCCAGCTCATCCTCGTCGTGCAAATGCCTCGGCGCACGCCGGACTTTTTCGCTCAAGCTGGCTTCGCATTCGTCCACGATGCCATCACAAATCGAGCGCACGTGCATACGCAGCCATTTAGAGGTCGTGCTTTTCTCCGTATAATCGGCGGGGCCATAGGCATGGATGCGACCCGCGTGGAGCAGAGCGTCGTTCTGGGCAAACTCGGCTTCGCTGTCGGGATTAAAGACAGCATAGGCAGTGCCGCCGTTGCTCTTGACCACTGAAAACACAGGCACATCGCTGGGGCCGTCCGCCGTGTAGATCATACGGTCGATCGGAATGCGGCGATCGACGCGATCCATCGACGCGTTGACATCGATTTGCGGGTTCTTGTTACTGCCCTTGTTGATCTCGAAAATGTAGCGCGTCTTGATCGTATTATCCACGATCGTGCCGATCTGGCTGATCTCGAACTCCATGTGGAGCGGCAGCTCATCTTGGCTTGAATAATTCGGGGGTAGGGGCGCTTCAATAAACTCGCAGCCGAAGATGCCATCCACAAAGGGCGCAATCATGCTGCCCTTGATCATCTCAGCCAGCCCGGTGCTGATGATATAGTGCTCCAGCTTAATGTTGTGCTTTGTATATTCGGGGCGCGACTCCGTGACGGCCTGCAAGCGCGTAAACAGATCAGGCAGCCCAGGATAAAACTGCAGCTCTTTGCCCAGCTCACGGAGGCGCTGGTTGGTCAAGCCCTTGAGGCAGCCGTTCTTCACGAAGCTGATCAAATGGTTCAAATAGATCGTATCGTAGGAGACGCGCGTGCCGCGCTGTGCATAGATTTCGGGCAGGGCGTTGACCTCCTTCCAGAATTGATCCTCGTCGATTCCGAAGGCCTCAAAAATGGGTGCCTGCATATAGCCCGGGATCAGTGTCTTATCAAAATCCCAGATACAGGCGACGATGTTTTGGCGATGAAGGTTCTTTTTCGTCATTGCAGGTAGAACTCGACTGTTGTGAGCTATGGCATTCACTGCAACGCATAATTCAAAAGCAGTTTACTACCGATGCACAAAATTCCAGACATAGCACCTTTCCGCGATAAGCTCACCGAGTTGAACGATCAGATGGCGGATGCCAACTTCTACTCCGATCAGCGCCGCGCGGCCGAAGTTTCGCGCGAACACCAGCGCCTGAGTACGCTTATCGAAAAATTCGAGGCCTACGATAGCACCGTTCAACAACTCGAAGAGAACGAAGCGATGGCCGCCGACGAATCCATCGAAGAAGAACTCCGTGAAATGGCCGCCGAGGAAATCGAACCCCTCGCCGCTGAGCGCGATAGACTGGCCAAGGATATGCTCCACTTCATGATTCCGCCCGATACGACTGATAGCCGTAACTCGGTCATGGAAATTCGCGGCGGCGCGGGTGGTGACGAGGCCAACATCTTTGCCGGCGATCTCTTTCGCATGTATAGCCGCTATGCGGAAACCCGTGGCTGGCGCGTCGAGATCCTGAGCACCAGCCCGGCCGATGTGGGCGGGTTTAAGGAAATCATCTTTAACATGACGGGCGAAGAAGCCTACAAATACCTGAAATTCGAAAGCGGCGTCCACCGCGTCCAACGGGTGCCCGCGACCGAGACTCAAGGCCGGATCCACACCTCGACCGCCACGGTTGCGGTGCTCCCCGAAGCCGAAGAAGTCGATATCGTGGTCAACCCGCAGGATCTCGACATTTCCACCATGCGCGCCAGTGGGGCAGGGGGGCAGCACGTCAATACGACCGACTCCGCCGTCATGATGGTGCACAAGCCAACTGGCGTCACCGTTTACTGCGCCGACGAACGCTCGCAGATAAAGAACCGCGCGAAAGCGCTCACCGTAATGCGCTCCCGCCTACTCAAAGCGAAGGAGGACGAAGAGCACGCCAAATACGCCGCCGAGCGCAAAGGCCAGATCGGCACCGGCGACCGCTCCGAGCGCATCCGCACTTACAACTATCCGCAAGGCCGCCTGACCGACCACCGGATCGGGCTCAGCCTCTCGCTCCAATCGGTGATCGAAGGAGATCTGAACGACCTGATCGACGCACTGCAGAACTACGACTATGAAGCACGTATCCAGAATCTGCTGGATAAGCAGATGCCGTAGTATTCCCGAAGGGTGCTCGTTTCAATACCCTTTGGGTGCTTGTCGCCTCTGTTTGCTTGTAGGGATTACGGCCTATTCTCGGCTGGCCTGAGGCGAGCTCAGACACTACTACATACCTACTATACCATTAGAAGTTCAGGTTCCCGAAATAAACGCAAAGACTTTTGGAAAACGCTCTAATCGGGCGCTGGAGCAACCCGACTACACTTTAACGAATGGTAGATTGAAGCGCCTTAAGCTTATCGAGTTTTTCTCGGACGCGCGCGCGGTATCGCCGTTGGCGTTCGGCACTTTTTTGGCGCTTCTCCGCTTGGCTGACTCTCGGGCGGCCTTTCCGGAATCGTAGCACATCGTCCGGTCGTGTGAACACTCCCCGCCGGCGAAAGGCGGCGGGCGCGTGGACGAAGCTGTCGCGCCAGAGGGGCGGATAGTCAAACCATGCTTTGTCTGCGATTCACTCAGGTTGATTAAGCCAGTCTGGCATCGGCACAGCATGGCGCTCGCAAAGCCATTCGACATAGGCGGCCAAATAGGCATCGCATTGCGCATCATTTTGTAATTTTTCGCGGATCAAGGCCGGAGCTTCTGTAATGCGCCGTGCGAACTCTTGCCGGCTGGTCACATGCCGGAGCTCGTGTTGCCAATCACGTAAATTGCGCCCGAACGATTCCATATCGCTACTTGCTTCTGCGATCTCCGATGCCGTCGTGGGTCGTTTCCAAGATTCATTCATCGTTCTGGTCGATTAGGCTTTGGAGAAGTGTCCGATGGTGCGGCAGAAGTGCGTCGTCCGGATAGAAACGATCGATCGCTTCTTGAATCGGCTCAAGGGATCGGATTTCCATTTTCTTAATCAAAAAACTAAGATCATCCACGTCGCCACGATAGCTGCCGATGGGGCGACGACAGGCCAGTGCTTTCATCGCGAGCAAGTATTGCGCGCTGGGCACTTGAACGATCAACCCGGTCAGCGCCTCGATTTCAGCAAGCCGACGCTTCGCTTCGATTTTTGGTGAGATAAATTGGGATACGTCGGAGTTTAACCAGTCCTCTGGCAAATCCAAGTCTCGGGCAACTTGCGCCACAAGCCGTTGGCCTGCTTCTTTCGGGTGAAAAATCGCATCAATGTCTTTAGTCGCTTCGCGTGAATTGTAGCCGAGCAAAAAGGCAGCTCCCTCGTAAATGGAGACTTCCAGCCGAATCCCTTCGGCTTGCGCCAAGGCTCCAAGATGTTCAAGTGCCTTCAATATCGTCTCTTTTTTCAAGATTTATTCGTAACGTTACGTTTTAATGAAATCAAAAAATCAGTCAGGTGAATAAGCTTACCGGGCAGGAAAATGGTTACTGGATGCAATTATTTCAACGGGGTAGAAAGTGGTAGCGCGGCATGGCCTGTTCGCAATAGAATCATGACCCGCACGTATAATTAGACGTGGTTGCACCCCTTGTAAGCAAGTACTTGACAAATCTCGTGCTTTCGTGCAATCGTGCTGCATGAATGTGACACTCAAAATCGACGATGCTCTCTGCAAGGAGGCGCGTCACAAGGCAGTCGATGCGGATTTATCGCTGTCGGGCTGGGTCGCCAGTATCATCGAGAAAGAGTTGAAAGCCAAGAAGCCCACCAACCTGAGCTTAGCCGAGGCCATCGGCATGGAGGATGATCGCGATCTAATGGATTTCATCCCTGATCGAAAAAACGAAATCGAGCGACCAATTCAATTTCCTTGATGCCATATTTGATTGATACAAACGTCCTATCAGAAGTACGTAAACGCTCTGCTAATCGTGCGGTTCTGCGCTGGCAAAAAGACCACAACTTATCCGAATTTTGGGTCAGCGTGATTAGTCTTATGGAAATCAGAAACGGCACCGAACAGATTCGGCTCAAAGATGCTCTTTTTGCAGAAGAACTCGACCGTTGGTATCAAGATCGTTTATTAGCCTCTTACGAAAATAGGATATTACCTGTGACCCTACCTGTCTGCGAAATTCGGGCGACCTTCCCTCGCGATAGGACATTACCTCAATTGGACGCACTCCTGGCGGCAACAGCCAAGCATCACAAGCTCACCGTCGTCACTCGTCATACAAAAGACTTTGAAGGCCTCGGGCTAGACCTGATTAACCCATGGGAAGCCAAAACAAAATAATATGCTGACCATCCGCGAAATCAAAAAGCGCACCGAAGCCTTCTTCAATGAAAAGGGCGTGCCCAACGCAAAGCTCGATACCGACATCCTGATTGCGCATTCGCTCGGGATGAAGCGACTCGATCTGTATCTCGACCTCGATCGCCCCCTGACGGAAGCACAGCTCGCAGATTTACGCCCCCTCGTAAAACGCCGCGCGGGGCGTGAGCCACTCCAATACATCACCGGATCGACTGAATTTTACGGACTAGCACTTAAAGTTGATGCCCGCGCACTCATCCCGCGGCATGAGACTGAGGAATTGATCGAACTCATCGTCGAAAGATTAAACACACCGCCCGCGCGTATCCTAGACTTGGGTACAGGCAGTGGTGCGATCGCGCTGGCACTCGCTACGAAATATCCAGAAGCCGAAGTCACTGCGATCGATCAAAGCGCCGAGGCGCTGGCACTCGCCACAGAAAATGCAGTGACACTCGATCTCGCAGAGAGAGTCACCTTCCTCGAAGGTAGCTGGTTTGAGCCACTATCAGGGGATACACAATTCGATCTCATCGTTTCCAATCCTCCGTATTTGACCGAAGCCGAAATGCAAACAGCCGAGCCGGAAGTCATCAGCCACGAGCCGCACAAGGCGCTTGTTTCCGGCAGCGACGGGCTCGACGACCTACGCATCATCCTGGGAGCTGCGCCAAAGTATTTAGCCGACGGCGGCCTACTCGCCATGGAAACTGGCATCGCGCAAGAGGAAGCGATCGCAACTATGGCACTGAAAGCATCGCTCAATGGTCAGAACATCGAAGACCTCAGTGGCCGGCCACGTTTCTTCTTTGCATCGTAGCGGTGACTTCAGTCACCGTATGCGTTTTCCTCGGATACGGCATTGATCGCGGCTAAAGTCGCCGCTACGCTTGTTCGCGTTCTTCTTCGCTCTCTCGCGGCAAATTCACCTCTGTCCACTCGAGGAACTGAGCGGCGGCGGCGTAGGCCGTCTGCACCGGTTGCCCGCCAGCCGCACGCACCATATCTTCTTCAAAAGGCTCGAAGACGCGCACGATCACTTTGACCGGCGAGTCTTTCAAATATTCCAGCGCCAACTGGGCGTCGCGTGTGCGGCGCATCGAGCAAAAAATCACTTTGGCCACACGGCAATGCGCCCGCTCTAGCGTGCGTACATCTGAACCATTACCCTGCACGCAGGGGATGCCCTGCGCAATTAGGTGGCGAATGACACCCGCATCCTCATCGACCACCACCATCTCCATGCCACGCTCCTTCAGCGCATGCACCGTACGTGGTCCCGCCCGCCCGTAGCCAAGCAAAACGGCATGGTTAGACATCACTGCACAAGCCGACTCACCGCTGCGGTAGCGAGGATGCCACTTGACCAAACGCAGGGCCACGCTCTCGCGAGAGATGAGTGGAGTCAGGGCCATCGTGCTCACTGTGATCAATGCGATCATCGAGAACAGTTCGCCCGATATTTGCCCCGAGGCCACCCCCGTCAGGGCAAGTAGCAGAGAAAACTCGCTGGTCTGCGAGAGCAGCAAGCCCGTCTCGACGGCCGCGCGGCTCGAGTATCCCACGACTTCCGCCACGATGGCGACGAGGAAGACAGTCACTAGAATCAAGACCACGATAAATACCAAGCTATGCCCAATCATCGTTAAACTCGGCATCGTGAGAAATGCCCCCACGCTGATGAAAAACAACGCGAGGAAGAAGCCCGAAAGCGAGCCCAACATGCCGCGTACCAAGCCATTCATAGGGAAGGCCGAGATCGCAAAGCCCGCAAAAAACGCTCCTACGAGGAAGGGAAGATCCAGTAGATACGCCATCGTCGAAAACGCGAAAAGCACGGCCAGCGCACCCAGCATCAACTCCTCATCGTCGAGCTTCAGCCGCTTCACGATGGAGGGCACAACCCAGCGGTGAAAGCCCAGCGCAAAAATCCCCAGAGCGATGGCATTGGCCACCCCATGACACACCATCAGCCAACCTTCCGGCGACTTGAGCAGCGCCACCATAATAAGCACAATAAAAATGTCCTGCAACAGAAGCACCCCCAGCACGAGCCGACCATAGGGCTCAAACATCTGCCGCCGTTGCTGCAAGTGACGCACCACCACTAGCGTCGAACTGGCCGAGAGCGCACAGCCGAGGTAGAGCGCCGTCGTCCAACCATAACCAAGAAAGATGGCCGTCAAAACCCCACAGACACCCAGCGTGAAAAACTGCGTAAGCGCCAGAATCGTGATCGCCCGCGTGCGCCCGCGCATCCGCCTCGGGCTCAGTTCGACACCTGCCGTAAAGACCAGCACAGCCAGCCCGATCTGGATCATCTCAGCGATCAATTCCTGAGGCACCTCGACCGCTTGGTAACTCGCCAACGCGCTCAGGCCAGCGCCGGAAAGCATCAACAAGGGAATCGCCGGTAAACGCAAAAACTTAGAGACGCCAAAGGCAATCGCCGCCGCCAACAGAAGTATGGCCAGAGCGGTCATGCGGGGTTCACCTCCTCCTTGCCTGCACTCGCATCGACTTCATCAAAAAGCGCCAGTTGCTCGCGCACACCGTCCACTGCCGGCATGAACATATAGCTCGTGTCCAACTCTAATAAATCATCGACCACCGACACATCGAATGCATGGATTGCGCAAGGCACCCCAGCCGATCGGCAACGGTAAGCAAGTAGGTGATTGGTGTCTTCAATCTGAAGCGCCGAGATAACCAAGCGCGCTCTGCGCAGGCCAATTTCTTCAACCACGGACTCATACTCCACACTACCAATCAAAGTCACCGCCTCGCCCAAGCCATCGAGCTTCCTCGGGTCAGTATCAATCGCCAGCACAGTCTCCCCGCGAGCCGTCATTTGCTTCACGATCTCACGCCCCAGCGCGTTCATCCCGACCACGATGACATGATTTTCGTGCGAGTGCAGCTCTTCAGCATCCGGTTCTTGCTTGGCCTTGAATAACTTTAAAATACCAAGGCGCTGGAAGGCGCCATAAAGCGGGTCACTGTAAATGATGAGGTAGGAGGAGATCGCAATAGTCAGAATACCGACCAGCCCGCCGAGCGAAACGACCGTGCCTTCAATCAGCCCCGCGCCCGCGCCCAAGCCTAGCAGGATAAAAGCAAACTCGCTAACTTGCCCACTAGCGGTCGCAGTTTGGAAAGCAGTGTATTCGCTATAGCGCAAGCGGCTCAAGATCGTGAAAACAATCAACGGCTTTGCGATAATGACAAACGCGCTCAGCCCCAGCGCATAGCTCCAAATCTCGCCAAGCACCGAGAGATCCATCTTGATGCCCAGTGTCACGAGAAAGACCGCCACGAAGAAAGTCATCAACGGGTGCAGCCGCCGATGCAGATCCTCGTGGATCGGAAGTTGCGCAATCGCGATGCCTGCGAGGAAGGCGCCAATTTCGACCGAGAGGTGAAACTGGTGCGCGAGCAGCACCACCAAGAAGCACCAGCAGAGCGCCCAGATAAAAACCGTATCCGGCGAGCGGGATGCCCATGCGAAAGGTTTCGGTAGCACGTAGCGCGAGGCCAGCAGCGTGACCAAAAGCAAGACGACCATCCCGCCAAAGGCGATCCCGAGATTCTTCGCCAACGCGGCAAGCTCAATCGAATCGCCCGAACCGAGCCCACTGAGAATCGTCAGCCCGATGATGACCACGATGTCTTGCGCCAAAAAGAGCGAGATCGCGATCCGCGCGTAGAGCCGATTCGTCGCTCCCTTTTGATCGAGCAGTTTGAGCACCACGACCGTACTACTAAAGGTCACCGTGGCCGCCATAAAGACACATTCCATCATCCCGAAGCCCATCAGCATCGAGATGCCAAATCCACCCAGCGCAGTCAGCAACACCTGCAAGCCACCAAGAATGAACGCCACGCTCCCAAGGTCTTTGATCTTCTGCAAGCTCAGCTCCAAGCCAACCAGAAAGAGAAGTAGAGCGATGCCCAGTTCCGAGATCAGCTCCAACGAATGGTCGAGCTGCACGATGCCGAAACCGGGTCCCAAGACCATCCCCGCAATGATATAAGCCACAATCGAAGGCATCTTCACCAGCTTCCCAAGGAAGGCAAACGCCGCCGCCGTAATGACGATAAGGCCAAGATTCAGCAAGAGAGTGAGTTCAGAGGCGTGCATTTGCGCGCAGTGTCAGGGAGTCCGATACTTGAAGCAATAATGAAGCTGATTACCCTCCGTATCACCTTAGCGAAAGCCAATGTTTTTTTCGTAGTGTGCGGGTGTATTCCCGAAGGGTGCTCGTCGCCGGATCTCTCCGAGAGGCTGGGATGGCCTGAGGCAAGCTCAGACGCTACCGCCTAACGCAATCGTCTTCAGAGTCCGATAGTCGAGCTTACCGGTACCGAGAAGGGGGAGGGCTTCTAGCACGCGCCAGTCTTTCGGGTTCGGCTTCCAGAGGTTGGGGATGTCGAGCGTTTTGAGTTGCTCGCGTATGCTGTCTTCGGTCAGGACATCGGCAGTGTGAAGCACGCAGAGCTTTTCACCTTTGCGATCATCCTCAATCGCGACCACGACCAAGGCGTCGGAGTCGAGTCCGAAAACGGCTTGCAAGGCTTCTTCGACCGCGCCGTGAGAAATCATCTCACCGCCGAGTTTACTGAAACGGGAAAGGCGCCCGGTGATGGCAAAGAAGCCGTCAGGATCCATCAAGCCAATGTCGCCCGTGTCATACCAACCGTCGTGCAGGACGGAGGCGGTGAGCTCTTCTTTATTGAGGTAGCCGCGCATCACGTTGGGACCCTTTACGTAGATGAGCCCTTCTTCGCCGGGTGCCAGGGTGACCTTTGTCTCGAGGTGGACGATCTTCATGGCCATGCCGGGGAGCGCACGACCGAGACGATCCTCGCGGTTGCCAGCTTCCTCTAGATTGTCGATCGTCACGTTGGGTAGGCTAAGCGCACAAACAGGCGATAGCTCGGTCGCTCCATAGCCTTCGAGAGGTTGCACGCCAAAGCGCTTTTCAAACATCTGTGCGACGCGGGGCTGAAGTTTTTCAGCACCCGTGAAAGTGTAGCGTAAATGCTGGAATTGCTCCGGCTTGATCTTACGCACATAGGCGAGCAAGAAACTCGGCGTGGTGAGCAGAATCGAGGCGCGGTATTTTTCAGCGATTTTGCCGATGGTTTCGCCTTCGAGCGGATTGGTATGACAGGCGGTGGTGATCCCCGAGAGCAGCGGAAACCAAAGCGTGACAGTATAGCCGAACGAATGAAAAAAGGGCAGCGTGGCGAGCATCACATCGTCGCGCTTCGGGCTGACGACCGAGCGGAACGACTCCATATTCGAGAGCAGATTGTGATGACTGAGCATGACTCCCTTCGGCTCGGCGGTCGAACCACTGGAGAAAAGTATCGTCGCGATGTCGTCGGGCTGAATGGCCTGAGTTCCTCCGATGAGCAGGCGCACGGGGCGGAGGCGTGCTTGTAAGAAGGTGAAAAACTTTTCTTTGGCAGTGATGTCAGTGAGTAGGTCTTCGAGGTAGAGGACGTTTTTGCCGAGCGGCATCTCGGGCAGATGCTCGAGAAATTTGCGCGAGGTGAGGACGGTGCGGATCTCGCACTGCTCCTGCGCGGAGGCGACACTTGCGGCGGGTGCGGTGTAGTTGAGATTGACGCTGATCCGGCGGTCGAGCGTCGTCGCGAGATTCGCGATGGTGGAGCCGGAACCTGTGGGCAGAAGGATGCCGATGCTGTGCTCGGACTTTTCCGTATGGGCGCGCAGGCGGGAGCGGAGAAGCAGACTCGCGATCAGCAGCTCGCCGTAGGAAAGCTCGCGGCCGGAACTGTCCGCCGTGGCGAGCTTGCTCCAGTTTCGACGAGCGGAAACGATAAACTCATGCCCCAAACTCTTGCGGTCTTCTTTGACTAGCTCGAAGGATTCGACAGAGAGTTCGCTGACAGCTTGCTGCACCTCAAAGGCGGTCGAGGTCGTGGCGATGGGAGTGCCATAATGTACACTGACGGGGTAGCGAAAGTCTTCCCGCAGGCGGATCTTGGGCATGCCTTGATAGAAACTGGAAACACTGCCCCACGCGCCGCCGATATAAACGGGGACGATCGGGTAGTCGGTGCCTTTGACGATACGTTCGAAGCCCTGCTTAAAGGGACGCATCATGCCCGTGCGGCTGAGCGAGCCCTCCGCGAAAATACAGACGAGGTAACCTTCGTCCAAGGCGGTTCGGGCGGTCTTGAGTGATTGCAGCAGCTTCTTCGGGTTGTCTTTGCTGTGTATCAGGATGACTTTTGCTAGGTGGACGAGCTTGCGCGTTAGCCATCCGGATCCTTCGTATTGCTCGCGAGACATCAGCATCCGTATGCGCCGTTGCTGACTGCTCATCACGAGCACGGCATCCATCAAGCTGACATGGTTGCAGACCAATAAGGCGGGCTCATAAGCGGGCAGATTCTCCAGCCCACGCACACGAAAGCGGTAGCAAACGCGCGTCACCAGCATGAGCATAAATTTAACAAAGAAGTCGGGCAAGATCCATAAACTGAAAATGGCTAGGCCAAGAATCCCACAGGCAATCATCAAGAATCCGTTTTGCGCGGTGCCGCCAAAGACCGATGCGTTTAGGTAGATGAGCCCACTGGCCAGAAGGATGCCAAGCCAGCTCATAAAGGAATGGGTCGCTTGGATGGCGCCCACTCGATCTTTGGGGCTTCGATACTGAATAAAGGCTTCGAGCGGGACGATGAAGAGCCCCGACGCAAAGCCGAGCACGGCCATCGAGATCGCAGACAGCAGAATGTTGCCCTCCTCCAAGGTGCCCAGCATCGCCAGACTCAGACTCATCAAGAGCGCGCCGACTGGCACGATGCCAAACTCAATCGCACGTCCGCTTAACCAGCCGGCCGTGGTCGAGCCGACCCCGATCCCGACCGCAGTGAGCAAAAACAACCGGGTGGCCGCTTCTGGGCTGAGTCCGAGATGCTGCGCTCCGAAGTCCAATACGTTGAGCTGGATAAAAGCAGCCGCCAGCGAGAAGACGGCCAGTGCCAAAACGGAAAGCGTGAGAAAACCATCTTTGCGAATTTCCAAACTCGTCCGAAAGACCGAGCCAAAACCATTCAGACTGAGCTGACGATCCGGGTGCGCTGGTGTGGGCTCAATCTGCATCGCCGCGAAAAGCCCGAGTCCTGCGATGAGAATGCAGACGCTCGCCGCGAGGCTAAAGTTACCCTCGCTCCAGAGGCTAAGCTCCGGCGCGAGCACGGTGCCACAGATGATCGCCAAAAAGGTAAACAATTGGAGCGCGCCATTCGCTTTGGAGAGTTTCTCGGAACCCACTTGCTCAGGAAGAATACCATACTTGCAGGGAGCGAAGAAGGCACTCTGCGCCGACATCAAAAACATCGTTACGTAGAGCATCGGCGCGCTTTTAAGCGAGAGAGCAAAGATGCCAAAGCCCATGACTAAGACCTCCACCCCCTTCAAAATAACGATCAGACGGCGCTTGCTGAATTTGTCCGCGAAATTACCCGCAATCGGGACGATGAGCAGAAAGGGGAGGGCGAAGACGACGCCGACCGAAGCAAGAATACTCGCCGAGGAGGCTTCACCCTTCCAAGCAATCAGGGCATAGACCATGAGTAGCTTGAAAATATTGTCATTCATGGCCCCACCAAACTGGGTGAGATTGTGCCACCAGAATGTTTTAGGGAGCGCTTGTGATTGATTGGTAGGCATCGGTAAGGAAAAGGACTCGTTTTAGAAACTTTGGACTCGGCTCATCGGCACTACAAATGACGCAGTATCCGCATCTGATTGCAATGGCTTTCAATCAAAGCGACAGGCAAGACTGCTAGCGAGGAGTGCAGACCAAAGTGTAGCGGAGCGGCGAAGCCGTTTCGACCGCCACGCCTTGCGGCACCGCAACTCGAAAGCGCTTCGCGCATCCGCTACAAAAACGAAGACGCCACCAAAACGACATCAGATACACGAAACAAAAGGTAGCGGAGCGGCGAAGCCGTTTCGACCGCCACGCCTTGCGGCACCGCAACTCGAAAGCGCTTCGCGCATCCGCTACAAGAACGAAGACGCCACCAAAACGACATCAGATACACGAAGCAAAAGGTAGCGGAGCGGCGAAGCCGTTTCGACCGCCACGCCTTGCGGCACCGCAACTCGAAAGCGCTTCGCGCATCCGCTACAAGAACGAAGACGCCACCAAAACGACATCAGATACACGAAACAAAAGGTAGCGGAGCGGCGAAGCCGTTTCGACCGCCACGCCTTGCGGCACCGCAACTCGAAAGCGCTTCGCGCATCCGCTACAAGAACGAAGACGCCACCAAAACGACATCAGATACACGAAGCAAAAGGTAGCGGAGCGGCGAAGCCGTTTCGACCGCCACGCCTTGCGGCACCGCAACTCGAAAGCGCTTCGCGCATCCGCTACAAAAACGAAGACGCCACCAAAACGACATCAGATACACGAAGCAAAAGGTAGCGGAGCGGCGAAGCCGTTTCGACCGCCACGCTACACCTGATCCTGCAGTCCGCTGCCGTCTTTCGACGCTGTGCCCTGAATGCGCTCCAGCGCTTCGCCGATCATGTAGATCGATCCAGTCAGCACGATGGTATCGCCCGTTTCGCCGACAGTGCAGCGATTTGGCTCCGGTAAGAGGGTGGCTAGATCCGTTTCGACGGCATCGCGCTCAAGACAGCTTTTTAAAAACGCAGTCGGCGTGGCGCGGTCTTGGCTCGGCTCCACCAGGTATAACTCACTGGCATAATGGCCAACGACCGCCATTAGACTGCGGGCGCGGTCTTCGCCAAGGGTGCCAGTGATGATGATGGGTTGGCGGCCTTCGGCTTTGACTAGATCGGAAAGGTTTTGCTCGAGCGCAGCCACGCCTTCGGGGTTGTGCGAGGCGTCAAGGATCAGCTTGCGGCCGTCGAGTTCAACCGTTTGCCAACGACCTGCCCACTCAACTTGCTCTAGTGCTTGTAACGATTGAATCGGGAAACGTTCTGCTAAGATTTCGGTCGTATACACGGCGAGCGCGGCGTTCCATCGCTGAAAGCCGCCCGCGAGATTGGTCGTCGGCAAACTTGACTCGTCAGGGAAGCGATCTGTCAGCGCGTAGAGCTTGCAGCCACGCTCCTGAGCGACGCGGCGGACAACAGCCTCGGCTTCAGCGGGCAGCTTGCCTATGAGCACTGGCTTGCCGGGTTTGATAATGCCCGCCTTCTCTCCCGCGATCGCGGCGAAGGTAGCACCAAGCATTTCGGTGTGGTCGAGGCTGATCGTGGTGATAATCGAAAGCTCTGGGTCGACGACATTGGTCGCATCTAGGCGTCCACCGAGCCCTGTTTCGATACAGGCGATGTCTACCTGCTCAGCGGCGAAGCGTTGGAAGGCCATCCCCGCAATGAACTCGAAGAAAGTGGGGTGCAGGTCGAGATCATCTTTGCCCAAGTCAGCTGCGATCGGTTTGAGTTGCTCAGTGTAGCGGACGATTTCGTCCTCAGACAATATCTGACGGTTGACTTGCACCCGCTCGCCTAGATGCACGAGGTGGGGTGAACTAAAGAATCCAGTTTTGTAACCATTATCCCGATACACCGCTTCGAGCATCGCACAGACCGAACCTTTGCCATTGGTGCCAGCTACGTGAATGACAGGGAACTGACGCTCCGGATATTCGAGCGCCTCGACGAGGAGACGCATGCGTTCGATGCCGTATTTTGAGCCGCGATTCTTCAGCGCGTAGAGGTAGTCGAGTGTGTCTGCGTAATTCGGCATATCGTAGAAGCGACAATCCTGTCGCTTTGATGGGCTTGCGATTAGATCAGAAAACTGTGGATTTTCGAAACGCTTCGCCTTTGCCGCAGCCAACAACCAGAATGGAACGCCTATTAAGCGACAGGATTGTCGCTTCTACCTTAAGCGCTCCGCTTCGCACCGTAGAGCGCTTTGATCAGGTTGATCATGCGATCACGCATTTCGAGGCGGGGGACGATCATATCGACAAGACCGTGCTCCAGCAGGAACTCGGAAGTCTGGAATCCGGCTGGTAAATCCTGCTGGGTCGTTTCCTTGATCACGCGTGGACCTGCAAAACCGATCAAAGCTTCCGGCTCGGCGATGATCACATCACCGAGGGAGGCGTAACTCGCCATCACGCCGGCCATGGTCGGATTAGTCAAAATCGAGAAGTAGGGGAGCCCCGCCGCGCTCAGCTTGGCCAGCGCCGCGCTAGTCTTGGCCAGTTGCATCAGGCTAAGGATGCCCTCCTGCATACGCGCACCGCCCGAGGCAGACACGATGATGACGGGGCATTTCTTTTCCACGCCACGCTCAATCGCACGAGTAATCTTCTCACCCGCAGCGGAGCCGAGGCTGGCCGCCATGAAACGAAAGTCCATTACGGCGATACTCACAGGCATACCGCCCATTGCGCCCATTCCGGAGATCACAGTGTCGGTCTCCTTGGTCTTGGCCTGATTCTGCTTCAGCTTTTCGGGATAAGACGAAGTGGCGTTGAACTCAAGTGGATCGAGCGAATGCACGCCCATGTCCATTTCCTCAAAGGTGCCCTCGTCGAGCATCGACGAAATACGGTCACGCGCTTTGAGCGGAAAGTGGTAGCCACTGCTTGGGACGACCATGAAGTTCTCCTTCAACACGCGGTTGTAGATGATCTCACCCGTCTTGGGGCATTTTGTCCAAAGATCCTTTGGAATGTCCTTTTTCTTTACGGTGACGGTCGAGTACTGAGGTTTTCCGAAGAGTGCCATAGTCTATAAGTATGAAGGTGGGAAAGTTGAAAAGTAAGGATTAGCCGTGACCGAGGGTGGCCACTTTGAGTTGGGTGACACCTGCTTCGCGGAGGACGGCGGCGCAGGCGTTAAGCGTCGATCCCGTGGTGAACACGTCATCAACGAGAATGTATGTTTGATCCGGAATTACAACGGCATTGGAAGCCAAAGCAAAGGCATTTTTTACATTTTGGTGACGGGCGGCACGGCTCAATCTGGTTTGTGTTTGAGTGTAAACCGTCCGGAGCAGCAGATCTTGCAGGTCTTTCGCACCCGTCGCGGCGTGTAGAGCCTCTGCGATGACGCGGCTCTGGTTAAATCCGCGTTCGCGCTCTTTGGTCGGGTGCAGCGGCACGGGCACTAGGATCGCATCCTTAAAATAGTTCTTATAATAGGGAGTCTGCGCGATCATAGCCTTCACATCCTCCAGCACGTAGAACCCTGATTTATATTTCAGCTCGTGGACGATGGATCGAGCCGGCCCTTTGGCCAGAAACAGGGTTTTTCCCTCCTCAAAGAGCGGGTCGAGCTCCGCACAGTGCGGACAGGTCCGCGGCCCCGCCATTATCCCGAAGAAGGGATACCCGCAGGTCGTACAAGCAGGGGGCTTCGTAAAGAAGAGCTCTCGACTGCAGCTGCGGCAGATAAATTGATAGCCTGAGCCCTCGACTCCATCGCCACAATGTAGACAGCTTCTAGGGAAAAAGACATCCGCCAGAGGCTGCATGAGTGGTTTGAGCGACATGGGGAACAGTTTCATCATTTTAAAGGAACGCGTCAAGCCAGCCCAGAAACACGAGACTCCCGTCTCGCAGCGTCAATCCCGAAGCGATCCCGCGCCAGTAGAGTCGCCGCCATGCAATTATTTCAATGGGGTAGCAAGTGGTAGCGCGGCATGGCCTCATGCCGCGCTACCTGTTCTCAAGAGAATCCTACCCCGCACATTTAATCCCCCCCCCGATCCTGAGACACAGCGATTTCTTTACATCAGCGAGCGAGCCGTTAGAACTTTTCAACTATGAACCGACTGTCCTCTTATATTACTGCTGCCCTGTGCCTCTTCGCACTGGCTTTTTCCGGCTGCCAAACTGGCCCCACACAAGTGGATCGCGGCTACACCGCACCTGCTCAACCTGCTTCCACACAGACTCAATGGCGCGCAGCCAACACATCTAATACCACTGTCAGCACGCCGAGCAAAGCCGTCGTGGCCACTCCGAACCGTGGTTCGGACGTGATCATGCGCACCAACCAGATCAAGGTGACTAAGCGAGTGCTCGAAGCCGCCTCCGTCGGTGGTATGCTTAAATACCGCATCACGATCGAGGCACTCGACGACGTCAACAACGTCCGCCTGACCGAGACGATGCCTGCGGGCGTCCAATTCAGCTCGGCCAATCCCGCCGCATCGCTTGCCGGTGCCAACGCCAATTGGAACTTCCCCACCATGCGTAAAGGCCAGAGCCAAAACATCGACATCACGGTCAAGCCTGTGACCGAGGGCGACCACCAAATTTGCTCCACCGTTACCGTGGACAACGCCTTCTGCCTAAATTTCTTCGCCGGTCAGCCCAAGCTCGACGTCGTCAAGAAAGGCCCACAATCGATCGAACTCGGCGAAGAAGCCAGCTGGACAGTCACCGTGACCAACAACGGCTCCGCTGAAGCGACCAACGTTGTCGTGACCGACACACTGCCCGACGCATTCACCCCGACCAGCAACCTGCGCCAGCCCATCGGCAACCTCGCTCCAGGCGAGACCAAGAGCGTCACTTACACCGCCAAAGCAGTCAAACAGGGTAACTTTAGTAACCGCGCCGTCGCCACCTATGATGGCGGCCAATCGGGTGGCCCCGGCTCCAGCCAGATTGCCAGCTCACCCATCGCGGTCGTCCAGTCCGGCATCCGTGTGCGCAAGACCGGCCCCGCCGAAGCCTATGTCTTCAAGCCAGTCACCTTCGATATCACGATTGAAAACACCGGCGATACCGACCTGAAGAACGTCCGCATCACCGACCTACTACCAAAAGGCACCTCCGTCGCCGATAATGGTCGCGGACGCGTCAGCGGCAATGCCATCGGCTGGATGATCCCCAATCTCCCAGCGGGCTCCAGCCAACTGATCCGCACCGAAGTCGCTGCAACTCGTAAGGGTCAATCGACCAATACGGTCAAAGTCCTCAGCGAAAACGGCCTCGAAGCCTCCGACAGTGCGACCACTAACTGGCTCGCCGTCCCCGGTGTGACTGTTTCCATCACCGACAGCAAAGACCCCGTCCGCGTCCGCGAAGCCACCACCTACAGCATCCAAGTGCGTAACCAAGGTGAGTTCGAGCCCGTCAGCGGCACCGTCACCGTCACCTTCAACGATTCGATCAAGCCCACCGCCGTCGCCGGCGACGCCCAAGGCACGATCAATGGCCAGACCGTCACCTTCCCGCGCACCACTTTGGAGCCAGGTAAAGACACCAACCTGACCATCACCGCCGAAGGTGCCAAGATCGGCCCCGGACGCGCCGCCATGAGCTTCAGCGCCGACTTCCTTAGCGATCCAATCATCAGCCAAGAAACGACCAACGTTTACTAAGCACTGCGCACAACACTCTCCAAAAGCCGCTCAGGAAACTGAGCGGCTTTTTTATGCAGTGTCATACAAGTAGGTCGAAGTCGAGCAATCGGTCGCACGACCTAACCTCGGCCGCCTTCGTCATTGACGATGACAATATATTTTCATCTAAACTCTTCCTGTATGGCTCACTGCTTTCGCCCTATCCACTTCAGCATGTTTTTACATGCCTGCCTCATTTTTATTGCTTCAATAGCGACGACGCAGGCATCTGAGATCACAGAAGACCCTTCGACTGGACTCACCCGATACCTCAATTGTGAATACATAGAAAGCAGATGGAATGACGGTGACAGCTTTTCCGTGCGCCTAAGCGACGGGCAAATCATAACGGCTCGACTCTACGAAGTCGACGCGATCGAAACGCATATCAATAACACAACCGATGCCCGACGGCTCCGCGCACAAAGGCGCTATTTTGGTATTTCCGGCTTCGGCACCACTCCTGGCGAATCGATTCAAAAGGCCATTGATTTAGGCAAGCTCGCGACGGCTTTCACCAAGAATGCACTTTTGCGCAAACCATTTACAATCTACACCTCGCATGCCGACGCGCGTGGCGGCGCGAATAACAAACGCATCTATACCTTCATAGAAACCAGCGAAGGCGAGAGCCTCGCGGCTGAACTCGTGCGCAATGGCCTCGCACGGGCTTACGGGGTCTACCGGCAATCACCCAAGGGTCTTCATCGTGATGAGACCCGCCAACGCCTAGAAGACCTTGAGCTACGAGCTGTCGGTTCTAGGAGTGGCATCTGGGCCTTTACCGATTGGGATGCTTTGCCTGATGAACGTCTGATCGAACGCCTCGAAGAAATTGAGCTATCTTATGCGGTGAAACGAAGTAAAGGCATTCCGCCGAATGGAAAATTAAACCCGAACATCGCAAACCAAGAACAGCTCGAGACCATACCCGGGATTGGGCCATCATACGCGCAAAAGATAATAGACGCACGCGCTACTCAGCCGTTTGAAACGCCAAACGATCTGCTCCGCATCTCCGGCATAGGACCACGCACTCTGGAAAAAATTCAGCCCTATCTAATATTCGAATAGCAGGCGGCAGTATCGGGTCGGCTCCGAATGGCACGGACTTAAGACGAAAACCGCCTTCTTAATCCTACTCTTAATTTCCATTTCGAGTTCTCAATCAACTCAATAACAACGCCTTGAGAGCATGAGTGAGATTATGGCGTATGTTGATTAGGAGCTAAAGTCCGTGCCATTCAGGTCAGGTTCTTATGTTTGCAATGGCTTACTTTAAAGCATTCACACCTCGGCAAACCCACTCGGTCGAGACACATTAAACCCCACCTCTCCGAGAGAGGTGGGGAGTTTGTTTTTACCTTACTAGTTACCCCTAACTAACATATGAAAAAGTCATGCACTGCATGACGGTTTAAGTAGTCCGCACGCCTAGAAAGAAGTTCCGGAAAAGTGTCATTTTTTTGGAATTAAAAATGCGGTCATTCCGGAAATCTTTGTAATTGCTAATCTTTAACCTAAAAAGATGAGTTGAACCGTTAAAAACTGACTTTCAGAGAATAATACCCGCTCTGGAAATTGAGCGGCCTTTTTGCATTTAGCCAATAAGCGCGCAAACTGTAAACTTCATGAAAACCTCCCGACTACTCGCACTCTTCTCCGTCATAACCTCGATCTCATCAGCCGACTTTATCCAGAAAACCATTCCCTACGAACTGGACGGTGTTCAATTCGAAGGCACCTTGGTCTACGATAGCGACGATGCAAATGAGCCGCTGCCCGGTATCATCATGATTCCGAACTGGATGGGGCCGGCCGAAAACGCCTTTGAAAAAGCCCGCATGATCGCGGACGATGACTTCGCCGTCTTTGTCGCGGATATGTATGGCGTCGAGGTGCGCCCGACCAACGCATCGGAATCAAGCCAAGCCGCTGGCTTCGTCCGTGGCGACCGTGAGCTAATGCGTGCCCGCGCCCAGAAAGCACTCGACGTATTCCGCGGACTGTCCGAGGCACATCCGATCGATGCCCAAAAGACAATCGCGATAGGCTTTTGCTTCGGCGGTGGCACCGTGCTGGAGCTCGCTCGAAGTGGCACTGAATCAATTGATGGCGTCGTTTCTTTCCACGGCGACCTCAAGTCGCCGACTCTCGCTGCGGACACAAAAGCCATTAAAATCCCCGTCCTCGTCCTGCACGGAGCCGATGACCCCTACGTGCCACAAGAAGACGTCACACTCTTTATCGAAACGATGAAAGGATCCGAGGTGGACGATTGGACGCTCGTTCAGTTCAGCGGCGCCGTTCACTCCTTCACGAATCCAAGTGCGGACTCCGATGGGGCGCGCTACCACGAGCGCACCGCCAAACGGGCGTTTCAGATGATGGAAGACTTCGCAGAGGAAGTCTTGGACTTGGACGACGATTAGCTACCGCTCGTAGCCAGAAATCCACGCCACCCGCCCGACTCCGAAATGTCGTCAGCTGTTTCCGCCACCGCAGCTTCGCAGAGAAAACCGTGCACCTTACGACCATCGCTGAGTTCGACTTGACCCAAGCCAAGCGGTTGTTGGATCGTCGATAAAAAATCGCCCAGCGACGCTTTCGGAAAGCTCCACTCTTCCGCCGCGATCAAAACGCCACCTTCAGTGACGCGCACAATGCCGGGGCGAGGCGGCGCGGGTTCCGGCAGATAAAGCATCTTATAGTTCGGTGCGGTTTGCGCCTCGCTGATAAATTCACCACCGAGCGCCTGCACTTGCTCGTTGAGCGGTAAGCCACTCATATGCGCACCAAAAAGCAGCACCGAGATACGATCTTTCGCAGTCTTCGCTTGGGGGCCTGCTGCCGCGATTTGAATGAGTGCCTTGTCCGTATCTCTCGGTGCGAGCCAAGTAATACCAAAAGGTAGACCCGCGTCGGACTCGCCTGCGGGTATGGCCACAGCACAGAGATCGAACAGATTCATAAAGTTGGTGTAGTAACCAAGTTGAGAGTTCGGCCCGATGGGGTCAGCCTCCATCTCGGCGAGGGTAGGGAAGCCGCCCGCCGTCGGCGTAACGATAGCGGCCAAACCTTCCCAGACTGCTTCGGACTCCCGCTTCAAATCAGCTAGCTTATAAGCGGCCGAAAAAGCCTCGCAGGCAGTGTGATTTAAGCCACCACTCACAATTGTCCGCGTCGCTGGAAAAAAGTCGTCCGCGTTCGTTTCGAGAAAATTCTTCAACACGGCAGTCCGCTCAGAGACCCATGGGCCTTCGTAAAGTAAACGCGCAGCTTTGAGGAAAGGTTCAAAATCGATCGTCTCGATCTCCCATCCTTTAGATTTAAGATCTTCCAAGGCTCGTTCCCATACGACTTCGTAGCCCGCGTCGCCAAAGAAGAGCAGCTGCTCGGGCTTGGGCACTCCGATCTTGTTAGAGCTAGGCAAAGGCAGATCCACAGTTGCTTGCGAATAGGCATCTCTAGAATCAAAGCCTTCAGCTACTTTCAACACAGTCTGACTGTCCTGCGCATTGAGTGCGAATATCGAAACACAGTCTAATGTCCGGCAAGCGGGTACCACACCACTCGTGCTTAATCGCCCTTTACTCGGCTTCACCCCCCAGAGATTGTTAAACATCGCGGGCACACGACCCGAGCCTGCCGTATCCGTGCCGAGCGAGAAAGAGACCAACTTTTCCGAAAGCGAGACGGCGGATCCACAGCTGGATCCACCAGGCACACGATCCGGAGCGATTGGATTGCGAGGCACCCCATAAGGAGTGCGCACACCGACCAGCCCGGTGGCAAACTGATCCAAATTTGTTTTACCCATGGGGATCGCGCCCGCTTCGACTAATTGCTCCACTACGGATGCTGAAACATCAGGAAGATAGCTATAGCTGGAGCAAGCTGCCGTCGTTGGAATGCCCGCAAGGTCGATATTATCCTTAATCGCAAAAGGTATTCCATAGAGCGGCAAGGCTTCAGGGTCTAAAGATTCTAGCTTAAGCAAATATGGCTCCAGCTCCTCTGCGCTCAGCGCGTGAATCCAAATGTGAGGATTGTTAATCGTCTTCGCACGCAGACGCAGTGCTTCCACCAACTGGCGCGGCCGCAAGGTATCTTCAAGATAGAGCTTACGCAGATTATAAATTTCTAAATTAATGATCATGTTGAAGGAGAGATACCAAAAAGGGTTTGGCCTTGAGCAACCGCTTGGCCTTCTTTGCAGAGAACTGCGACTAATTTACCGGCCACTGGTACCTCGATTTTAATTTCCATTTTCATCGACTCTAAAATAGCCAAGGTTTCACCGGCTTCCACGGTGCGGTCTTCTTCACTGATCAAGACCTTCCAGACGCTACCCGCGACAGGACTCTCGACGGGTTCCACACCTTCGGGCAAGGTCGCTGCGTCTTCTATGACAGCGCCACCTTCTTCTTCAACGTAAGCGGCCAAGCCGGCTGCTTCCCAACGGTCGCGTTCGGCATCGAAGGCGGTCTGCTGCTTTGATTTGAATGCCCCAATACTAGCTTCGTTCTTCTTCAGGAAAGACTCGTATTCGCTTAGGCTGAAATGACCCTCTTCGATCTTAGGGTCATAGCGTCCTTGTAAAAAATCAGAACGAAGCTCGCACAGCTCATCTTGCGAGACTGGATAGTAACAAATCTGGTCAAAGAATCGGAGCAACCATGGCTTACCCTCTTTAAAGGAGGCCGTGCTACGATAACGATTCCACATTTGCACCGTGCGCCCGACGAATTGATAGCCGCCCGGCCCTTCCATGCCGTAAATACACATATAAGCACCACCGATGCCGACCGCATTTTCAGGCGTCCATGTCCGAGCCGGATTGTATTTTGTGGTGACCAGTCGATGCCGAGGATCTAAGGGCGTCGCTACCGGTGCCCCCAGGTAAACGTCCCCCAAACCGAGCACTACATAGCGCGCATTAAAGACCACGTCATAGACAGATTGCCACGTTTTGAGACCGTTGATGCGACGAATAAATTCAATGTTATCCGGACACCAAGGCGCATTCGCCCGAACCGACTGCATGTATTTCTGCGTCGCTAACTGCGTCGTCAAATCGTTCCAAGAAAGTGGCAAGTGCACCACTCTGGAGGGCACTGTAATGTCTTCCAAAGGAGGCAATTTTGCATTCACAGATTGAACCCACGAAGCCACCGATTCGGCACTCACCATGCGTGAATTAAAATGCACCTGTAGTGAGCGAATTCCCGGAGTGAGATCTTCAACCGCAGCGAAGCCCTCTTTCTTGAGTGCTTCGTAAAGCACATGAATATGAAAGCGCAGCTTGAAATCGAGTGTCATCGAGCCGATCTCCGCCAAAACATAAGCGTCACCTGCCTGACGAATGACCAAGCGGTTCGCACCTTCGCCTTCGTCCACCAAAATCATTTCCCCTTCATCAGGAATGCGCACAACACTCGGCACCGCAAAGTCAGTTTCCAGTGTCGCGATACTCTCTTCATGAAGATTACGTAAGCTCTCGGCTTGTTCGCGCGTTACGCAGCGGAAGCGCACCTTATCGCCCGGCTTAAGCTGCCCCATCTTCCAAAGTTCACTTTGAATAATCGTCGCTGGGCAGACAAAACCGCCGAGGCTCGGGCCGTCGGGGCCTAGGATCACCGGCATGTCGCCGGTAAAATCAATCGCACCGATCGCATATGCGTTATCGTGAATGTTAGAAGGGTGTAGCCCCGCTTCACCGCCATCAGGCCGTGCCCACTCAGGCTTAGGCCCAATCAAGCGCACGCCCGTACGGGCTGAATTGTAGTGCACTTCCCAAGCCGCTTCGAAAAATGTTTCGATATCCGAAGGCTTGAAAAACTCAGGGGCGCCATGCGGCCCGTAGAGAACGGCAATATCCCATTCGTGTGATAAGGCTGGAGTCCCGCCTTCAGGCGGCAGCGTCGTGATCGAACCGCCTAAAGGCGTCGCGCCAACATGAAGAACATCTCCCAAGCGCAGCGCACGCCCACCATGCCCGCCAAACTTACCTAGCGTAAAGGTCGAGCGACTGCCGAGATACTCCGGCACATCGATGCCGCCCAAGACAAGTAAATAGCTCCGCACACCCGCGCCAGTCAGTTTACCAATATCCAAGATCGAACCCGCAGACACTTCAAAGGGTTTATAGAAATCAACGGCTTCATCGTCCAGTTTGCTAGCCATAGCAGCACCTGTCAAAATGACGGTAAATGTATTGAAGAACTGCATGCGTGGCCCATTAGCGGTAATTTCCAAACCAGACGCATCCGTATCATTCCCGAGTAAGCGGTTTCCTAGACGGAAAGCTAAAGTATCCATCGGCCCCGAGGGCGGCACGCCGACTTCCCAGTAGCCGACGCGGCCGGGATAATCTTGAACCGTCGTCATCGTGCCGGAACGTAATATCTCGAAACTACGAGGTTCATAAACATGCGAAGCCAGCGAATTTGTTGCAATCTCGCCCTTTGCGAAGGCCTCTGAGGCAGCCACGGAACGTAAATAGTGCAAATTGGTCTCGATGCCATCGAGACGAGTCGATTCTAGCGCTGCTTGAATCGCGAGCACCGCCGCAGAGCGATCCTCCGCATAAACCTGTAGCTTCGCTAGGAGCGGATCGTAGTAGGGGCTGACCTCTGTCCCAGACTCGACCCAATGATCGCAACGCACCCCGTCTGGGAAACTGACTCGCGTAAGTAAACCGCTCGAAGGCTGGAAGTTCTTATTGGGATCTTCCGCGTAGAGGCGCGTCTGAATGGCATGTCCGTGTTGCGGTGCAATTTTCGTTTCTGAAGAGAGCGTCCAATCGCCGGCCGCGAGTTCTACCATCCAGCTGACAAGGTCTACTCCAGTTACGAGCTCCGTCACGCCGTGCTCTACTTGTAAGCGTGTATTCACCTCGAGAAAGTAATACTCTTGGCTAGTGTTGTCATAAATAAACTCGACTGTACCCGCAGAACGATAGCAGACCGCCTTAGCCAAGCGTAGCGCCGCTTCTTGTATGCCTGAAATCACCGCCTCGGATACATTGGCAGGCGGGGTCTCTTCGATCACCTTTTGATTGCGCCGTTGGGTCGAACAATCGCGCACCCCAAGCGAAAGCACGCGACCTTCACCGTCACCAAAAATCTGCACTTCCAAATGACGTGCGTGGGTGACGAATTTTTCCAGAAAGATACCGCCTTGCCCAAAGTGACTTTGGCTGAGGCGTTCCACTCGATCAAACGCTTCGATCAGTTCGGCTTCATCCGCACAAATCTGCATACCGATGCCGCCGCCGCCCGCCGTGCTCTTAAGCATGATCGGGTAGCCAATGCCCTGCGCAAACGGCTTGGCTTCTTCCAAGTCTTTTAAAAGCTCACTGCCCGATAGGAGTGGCACCTTGTTCTCTTCAGCGATACGACGGGCTTCATGTTTGAGACCGAAGGAGACCATTTGCTCAGAAGTGGGCCCGATAAAAGCGATACCTGCTTCTTCGCAGGAGGCTGCGAAAGCAGCATTCTCACTAAGCAGACCATAGCCCGGATGGATGGCTTCGACACGCCGATCACGCGCTACCTCTAAGATTTTGTCCGCCTGCAGATAACTTTCACTGACAGGCGCGGGGCCAATACAGAAAGCTTCGCTCGCCATCGCTACATGCGGGGCATCACGGTCGGCTTCGGAGTAAATCGCGACGGAGACGACTCCGAGCTCATCGAGTGTTCGAATAATTCGGCAGGCAATCTCGCCGCGATTCGCTATGAGGACTTTTTTAAACATGGTAGAAGGTAGTGAAAAGTTTCCAGCTTGTCAGGAGTTAGATGGAACAAACTGGGAGCTTGCGCTACAATTCACCCCAAACGAGAACTTCGACGGGGGTAGGCTTGTAGCCATTGCAAGGATTGTTGAGTTGTGGGCAATTCGAAATAAGACAGATTATGTCACGCTCAGCAAGGAGTTCGACGTAGCGGCCGGGGGCAGAAATGCCATCTTCAAAGGTAAGTTTACCCTCGGGCGTGACGGGCACGTTCATGAAGAAGTTAATATTACAGGTAATGTCGCGCTTGCCGAGCTCGGGGGCCCAGTGCTGAATGCCGCAGATGAAACTATCGCGGCAGGCGTGCATGTGCTCTTTATCGTGCGCGTAGCGCATGGTGTTACTCTCACGCGAGCAAGCACCACCGACGGTGTCGTGACGGCCACAAGTATCCGCAGTGATCGTGAGCAGCACATCACCTTGACTGGAGACGAGCTCCGTCCCCGTCGTCAAATAGAGCGCGGCTTGGCGTTGAATGGTATCCGAGGCGCTATAGCGATTCTCAGGATCTGTGGCATCGTAAAAGAGGGTGTCAGCCGCTTGGTTACCCACGAGGTCGAGGATGCGGAGCGTCTGTCCTTTCTTGATTTCGTGAACCCAGAAGTCGCCCGCAAGGATGACTTCGCGGTAAGTGGCGGTTTCGGCGGAAAGTGTGCTTTCGGTTAACATGGTCTTGAATAGTAGCACAGGCATCCTGCCTGTGTATTTGATAGCGGACACAGGCAGGATGCCTATGCTACTAGTTAAAATCTTAGCTTGTGATAGGTTTCGTTATTCTCAAACGCGCGTAGGTTTTCGGGGCGCGACTGGAAGCAGGGATCCTCAGCAGTCGGGGCCTCTGTTTTGAAGACCTCGAGCTGCACATCACCTGGCTCGTAAACGGGATTCGGATCGAGGGGATGCTGGCAAGTGTTGAGCACGACGAGTGTATCCATTTCAAAACGGAGGTCGACATGACTACCGGGCTTGGAGGCTCCTGTCACGTAGCTGAGTTTGCCTTCTTCGTCGGACACGATCTTAGAGAACCAATTTATATTCGGCACGAGGTCGCGCTTACCCATGCCCCATTTGCCGAGTTCAATTTGGAAGGCGCGTCGCGCATCGCGATAGCACGCATCGTGCGCGTCTTGATAGGTCTTCGTGCCATACTTCTTTTCAACTAGCGCGGCATCCGAACAACCGCACACCGTGTCGTGCCAGCCTGCGGTGTCGGCAGTGATTGAGCAGAAGAGACGCCCCATATCCGAATGCACGCAAAACGGTGCGGTCAGGAAAAAGATATGCTGCCCCTTCAAGGTGTCCGGCATGTTGTAGCGCTCTTCTTTTTCGAGCGCGTTGTAAAGCAGCATGCCGACATTGGCTTTACCATCGAGATCAGTGAGGCGGAGCGTTTTGCCGCGGCCGATGACTTTCGACCACATAGTGCCACCGTGGAGTTTTTCTGTGTGTATGAGTTTCATGAGTATTAATAGAGTCGTGCGTATTGGTCGATCTCCCATTGGCTGACGCGCTGATGATATTGGCGCCATTCTTCGCTTTTATATTTAATGAATTCGTTGCGCAGTTCAGAGCCGAGGACTTCTTCGACGAAGGGATCGTCGGCAAAGGCGGTAACGGCTTCATCTAGTGTGCGAGGGAGTTCACTGATACCACGCTCGGCTAGTTGCGCAGGCGAGAGCTCGTAGAGATTGTCTTCCTGCGCTTCACCCGGATCGAGTTCCTCCTTGATGCCTTGCAAACCCGCTGCAATGGCGAGTGTGGCCGCGAGGTAAGGATTGCAGGCTGCGTCTGCATTGCGCGATTCGACGCGCCCACCCCCCATCGGCACGCGGAGCGAGTTAGTGCGGTTGTTACTGCCATAAGAATTAAAGACGGGCGCCCAGGAGTAGTAAGACATGAGTCCTTTGCGTACGAGGCGTTTGTAGCTATTGACCGTAGGGGCGAAAGCAGCGCAGAGGGCGGGGCCATGTTTGAGGATGCCAGCGCTAAATTGATAGCCCAGTTTCGAGAGACCTAGGCCGCGTGGATCGTTCGCGTCTTCAAAAAGGTTTTTGTCCGTTTTAGAATCAGCGATCGACATATTGAAATGAGCACCACTTCCCGTCTTGTCCGCAAAGGGCTTCGGCATAAAGGTCGCAATCAAGCCTTCTTCCGCCGCATATTGCTTCGCCATCATGCGGAAGAAGATAAAGCGGTCGCACATGGTCAGCGCATCGGCGTATTGAAAATCAAATTCGAACTGAGAATTGGCATCTTCGTGATCGAGCGAATAGAGATCCCAGCCGAGGTCGTTGATCGTGGTGGACATCTTGTCGATCCACTCGTAGCGGTCCATGAAGCGCTTCACATCATAGCAGCTCTTTTCGAGATTATCGTCGGAGTTCGGCACTTCGAGTTGACCGTCCTCTGTCAGTCTCAGCACAAACAGCTCGCACTCAATCCCTAGATTCACGGTGAAACCCATCGCTTCGGCCTCGGCCAGAACCTTCTTCAGCGAGACGCGTGTATTTACTTCGTAGGGCTCACCTTTAAAAGTGTTGTCGGCCGGCATCCAAGCCACTTCGGGCTGCCAAGGGAGCTGGATAATATGGTTTGTATCGGGTAGTGAGGCGATTTCGTCGTCGTTCGGCGATTGGCCGAGGCCATCGAGTGCGTAGCCGGTGTAGAGCTCCGAACCCGCCGCAAAATGCTCGAAGTGATCGATGGGCACGAACTTACCTTTGGGCACACCATGGATATCGACGTAGGCGCCGATGCAGTATTTGACGCCTTGCGCCTTTAGCTTGTTTTTAAGTTCTTCCATCTGATTTGTAGGGCTTATATGTATTAATACGAATTATGTAAAAAGTATTACATTAAATTGATAAAAAAATCCGTTTCGCTCTTAAGGTTAATTATAAAAGCAATCTGGAGCACCCGCCCATTCCCCTTCCGGAAGTGGCGGCAACTCTGTTTTAGCGAGTTCAAGTTTCTCAACTAAGGCATCACTCATCATTTCAAAAAGTCGCTCTCCATCGACGGCATTTCCATCTGAGGGCTCGCCCGTGGTGCCATTGAGGCTCGTCTGTGAAACGGGATACGAAAATACCAGATCCGCAGTGCGATCCGGATCGTCCGCGCCCGAAAGCGCGTCTTCATCCACTGTTTCAGGCGCGAGGTACCGCATCAGATCGCATTCGCCTTTATTGGCGTGAAGGTCAGCGGCATCTTGAGTGAAATGTGCCTCTATCTCTGAATCGATGAAGAAGGTATTGAGGTAGCCGACTTGCAGTCGCCCCATCAGCTCGATCCGGATTTGATCGACTGCGACCCGCAACGGAGCGTCGTTACCCGCATGGGCATTGACGATGTAGAGCTTTTCCCAGCCCGTCGCTTCCGCCCACTTCGCCCACTGTATGAGTGAGTCGATGAACGTCTTCGGCGTGAGCGAAAAGGTGCCCGGCCACTTGGTGGTGTGCCCCCCAGACGACGTATAGGGCATGACCGGAGCCATCGCCACATTGGCTCGTGTGCAGGCATCGCGGCAGAGCGCATCGGCGATCACGGTATCTGTATTGATCGGCAGGGCAGAGCCGTGCTGCTCGGTCGCCCCGAGTGGTAAAACAAGCAACGAGCCAGCCGCTTGGAGCGTCTTCACCTGCGGCCAGGTAAGGCGCTCAATACAAATATGGTGAGTCTTCATACACATACGATTTATTCAACATTGTCGTCAGCACTAGTCATCCGAACCATCGGCAATTCGCTCGGCTCATCGTCATCATCGGAACTGGTCGGGTGAATGAGCTCTTCGAGGTGTTGTTTGACCGACAAAAACTCTGGACTGAGGAATTGCTCCGGCTCACGCGGACGCGAAACAGGCACTTCAATCAATTCATGAATTTCGCCCGGATTGGCTTTCAGCACCAAGATACGATCTGAGAGATAGATAGCCTCATCGAGGTCGTGCGTGACGAACATGATGGTCACATCCACATTCTTCCAAATCTGTAACAAGTAGGCCTGCATCTGCGAGCGCGTGTGCGGATCGAGGGCACCAAAGGGCTCATCCATAAACAACACTTCGGGCTGAGTGGCAAGGGCACGCGCAATGGCGACCCGCTGCTTCATCCCGCCGGACAGTTGACTTGGGTAAGCATCGGCAAAGCGGGAAAGGCCCACCAGATCGATCCATTGCAAAGCTTCCCGTTCCACAGTGGTACCCGACTGCCCATTCACCTCTAGGCCGAACATGATGTTTTTCTTAACCGTCAACCAAGGAAATAGCGTATACCCTTGAAAGACCATACCACGATTTGCGCTGGGGCCACTGACTTCCCTGTCATTGAGCAGAAAGCGACCAGCACTGAGTGTTTCGAGTCCTGCCAACATGCGAATAAGTGTCGATTTACCGCAACCCGAAGGTCCGATTACAGAAACGAACTCGCGGCGATGAATGTTTAAGTCGATCGACTTGAGCACATTAACGCTGCCTTTCGACGTGTGGAAAGTCTTACTCAATCCTTCGATCTTCAGCTTAACGGGACGCTTGTGAAGCGCCTCAAAACGTGTACGTACGGCAGCACTTTGCTCCTTATAACTAGGTAATTGTATTAGTTCACTTATGATTATACCTTTCCGTTTAGAGGTGAATCATAGACTTTTCGATCAAGGATCCAATAGATGAACCGGCCAATCGGGCCATGCTTCTTAGTGGATGAGTCCGGCGTCCAAGGGAAAAGATACTTCCGTAGTGAAGATAGGAATTGATCTGTCACAAAACCAGAGACTCCGATCAAAATGATGATGGGAAACACGCTGTCGAAGTTGCGGAAGCGGCCCTGTGTATCCATAAACTCGGTCAATCCACTCTTTACTCCAATGAGCTCAGCGATGACGAGCCACGTCCATGCCCAGCCGAGCAGAATGCGCAAGTCATTGAATAAGTCTGGCAAGATCCCTGGTAAAATGACTCGCTTGATCATGGTGAACTTCTTCGCGCCCAGTGTCTGCGCTGCTTCGAGCAAGGAAGCATCGAGCTGGCGGGTCGTATTGGCCACCACCAGAACAAGCTGGAAGAAGGTGCCGACAAAAACTAAAGCTATCTTTGGCGCATCATGCGCAAGGAAAACCGCGACCAAGAGCGTGCTGAAGGCTGGCGCCGGCATATAGCGAAAGAAATCAATGAATGGCTCGAAGAGCTTAGAGAAAAAGTCGAATGTGCCACACATCACGCCGATCGGTCCACCGACCGCAGCGGCTAACAAGAAGCCAAAGAAAACAATCCGTAATGAGTGCTTGTAGCGTTGGAACATCGATGGGGTATCCCCATCTGCGACGAAGGTAAAATCCTGCAGTCCTTTCGAGACCACTTCGCCAGGACTCGGCAGATAGACTGGGTTCGACGCAACGCCTTGCGGCACTAGTTTCTCAAGTGGTGTTTCTGGAAGTAATTTGGAGATAAAATCAAGCGAGCGTTCGCTCATGAGCGCCCAGTTACGTTTCACAATCTCAATGTTCTCGTCAGTCAACTTCACCTTCTTTTGCAGCAGCCTTCCTTCGGCAAGCTGCTGCCAGACGCCGTAGAGGAGACTGTCCTCTTTTGCTTCGTCTCTCGATAGCCAGCCGTTGGCCACTGCCACGGGTGTCATGTGACGCATGATTTTTAGATTGGCGCGCCGCGTCCTTGATGCGGAACCTTCGAACTCACCAGTCTCTCGTGCGGCGAGAATTTTCGCATTGTCCAACTCAATCGCCGCTACAAAAGTTGGAAAAAATTCTTTGGATAGGCGATCACCGGGGGAGTAAATCGTGGTCACATCAGCGCGATCTGCGGATAGCTGGAGTTTTACGTCTGGATGCCAGATCCACGGTGTGTAGCTGACAAATGCCCAGATTAAAAGGGGAAGGAGAAAGGAGAAACAACTCAGGATGAGCCGTTGCTTTGGATCCAGATCTTTGCGTATCGCAAACCATGGACTATAAGGTTTGGATTCAGCTTTTTGTGAGTTCATTTGATTTTGCTACCGTGAATGGGTGTAATTATTTCAACGAGGTAGAAAGTGGTAGCGCGGCATGGCCTCATGCCGCGCTACCACTTTCTCAATACATTCATACCCCGCACACTTAATTAACCCTGCCGTGAATTCTATGTTAGGAGCCAAATAAAGGCGGGTCGGGTAGGACCCGCCTTTTCAGAAAGCGATACGATTAATTTCGAATTGGGAGCGTGATTACTTAAGCGATTCCGCAAACTCCTGGGTCAAGCTAGGATCGAGATACTGCTCGATATTGAGGTTGTTATCATAGACACCCATATCGACGTTGAACTGGTCGGAGACCATAGATGAACCATAGACCGAGCCGAGGCCATCCGCTTTTTCCCAAACCTTAATCGCCTCTCCTAGAGTCAAGATGTAAGTGCCTTCGAGGAGTGGCTCATACTCCTCTGGTGAAATAGAAACACGCTTCGAGAGGATCGCTAGCGCTTCGTCGATGTTGTCCTCGTCTTTCATGTAGTCCACAATACGATACCAAACTTTGACGACTTTCATCCATTCATCGCGGCGTGTTTCTAAACTTTCTGGATCGACGCTGAGTAGATCGTAAATGACGCCGGGAACATCGGCAGAGGTCAGAACTGGCTTTGAGTTGGCCACCGCTTTGAGTGCTTCACCAGAATTCGGCTGCCATGCGCCGATCGCATCGACAGCACCGGATACGAGCACCTGAGGCGCTTCATTCGTCGGTGTGTTAATAATGGTGAACTCAGATGGATCGATGCCGGCCGCTTCAGCGCCTTTGATCAGGAGAAGGTGAATCACGAAACCTTCTTCGAGGCCGATCTTTTTGCCCTTAAGGTCTGCAAGTGTGTCAAAGCCTGGTGCCGCGACGATCATGTCGTTACCGTTCGAATAGTCATTGATGATAATGCCGACCGAAGGTTTGCCAGTGCCACCTGTCACAAGTGCATCGCCGTTCGTCATAGTGACTCCGTCGAGAAGTCCTGCGGCATAAGCATCCATCGACGCAACGTAGTCCATCCATTGAAAATCGACTTCCACGCCTTCTTCTTCAAACCAGCCCTTATCGATGCCAATCTGCCATGCCACCCATCCTGGCCAGTCACTGTAACCGATTTTGAGAGGTTCTGCAGAGAGAGAAGTGCCGAGGCAGATAAAAAATGCAGATAAACCTGCAACGGTAGCCGAAAGGGCTTTTTTGGTATGCTTAAACATGGTAGTTTTAATTGATTGGTGAGTGTAGTTGAGAATATGCCAACCGACTGAACTAGCCGACGGACTCTCTAACTGTTGCACAAAACATGCCAATAAAATGGGGAGACCTGAAAGTATTATTTATATTGCAAAAAGTGTTACGAATTAGAGTCTGAACTATAAATCGTATGAAGACTGGACAAATAACAAACAAAGCCCTCGCCCAACGGATCAGCATCTCACTCCAGCCGAAGCTGGCTACAGCTCTCGACGCGATGGTCAACCAGCGCGGTTTTCAAAACCGCTCGCAAGCAGTGGCCGAAATGATCGAGCAAAGCCTGATCCGACATAAACAAGAAGACGGCGCGACCGTCATGGCGGGTACGATCACCTTGTTTTACGACTCAGGTAAAACAGGGCTCCTTCAGCAACTCGCGGGAATCGAGCGCGCACATATCGAAGAATGTATCAGCAGCCAACACGTTCTACTTGAGGGACACTACGTAATGGAGGTCGTGCTGGTGCAAGGGCCTGTCGAGCACCTGCGGGAATTGACGAATCAGATGCTGGCCTGCAAAGGCGTCAGCTCCGGCGGCCTGACGCTGACCAGCAAACTGATTCCTCAGGTTCATGGACGCACGCCCCAAGATTCATTCTAGAAAGAGTAGAGTAGCCAGAAGATTGCACAAACATGGATGCAGAGCGTCGAAACCGCCTACCTTTTGCCCACCGAAGACAGCAATCGCCTCCATTTAGGTTGGATGCTACAATACCGCCTTGGCCGTAAGCAGATTAACGAGGCACGGATCGCATCGATCTACTACCAGCACGGAGTCGGCACACTCTTAACAAGCAATGTGCGCGACGATTCCGTCTTCGAGGCGTTTGAGATCATCAGGCTGGGCGAGCTGCCTCGCTCGGTGTGATTGGGGTCAGTATCTCACTCTGCTGGCTGCGATGCTTGCGAGCGTGCGCCAGAGATATCTTGCAGATAGCGGAAATACTCTGAGTCGGTGCCAAGCACAAGAGTGGCGGACTGGCCGACCGTCTTTTGATAGCTCTCCAGTGTGCGGAGGAAAGCGTAAAATTCAGGATCGGCACCGTAAGCTTCACTGTAGATACGGGAGGCTTCAGCATCGGCGCGGCCACGGATGCCTTCAGCCTCGCGGTTAGCTTCAGATTGGATTTCGGCCAGTTGACGCTTAGTGTCGCCATCGATCTCGGCGGCGCGCCCTTCACCCTCGGAGCGGAACTGCTCGGCGATGCGTTGACGCTCAGCGATCATCCGGTCAAAGACGCGTTGCTCGACGGCTTCGACGTAGTCGATGCGTTTGATCCGAATATCCACCAGTTCGATCCCCAACTGGGGCATTTGGCTGGCGGCTTGAGTCAAGATCGAGCGGACGAGTTCTTCGCGGCCGGTTTTGACTTCTTGCAACAAAATCTCATCTTCATCGCCGACTAATTGAGCACGGGCTAGGTCTTCTTCGCTCACCTTCCAGTCTTTCGAACGAACGATTTCGACTAGATCAGTAGCTGAGATTTTGTCACGCACCACGGAGTCGAGGATATCGTTTAAGCGCAAGGTCGCGCCGCGCTCGTTTTGCACGCGCTGCATGAAGATGAGCGGATCGGCGATGCGCCAGCGCGCAGTGGTATCGACGGAGATAAACTGCTCTCCACGGGTGGGGATTTGATTCGGATCGCCATCCCAAGAGATCACTCGGCGGTCGAAGCGGCGCACTTCTTGGATGAAGGGCAACTTGAAGTGGAGGCCAGGCTCTACCACTGGGTCGCCGACAGGGGCACCCAGCTGGACGATCACGGCTTGTTCGGTCTCATCGAGCGTATAGATGGATGCATAGAAGACGATAGCGGCGACAGCCACGACGATGGCGGTGCCTGCGGAAAGAATTGGAAGTTTATTCATAGATATAAAATGTTGCGGTGGTGGCCGTAAGCTAACGGTTGGCAGGAAGCGAGACAGCACTGCCGCCTAAGTTCATGAGGGGCAGAGGCGAGTTACCCGCGTCTTCCATGATAAAAATCTTGCCCGCGTTGGGCAGGACGACGTCTATCATCTCCAGATACATACGCTGGCGGGTGACGGCAGGTGCATTGGCATATTCTTCGTAAATCGCGCTGAAACGTTCGGTCTCACCCAACGCCGCGTTGACGCGTTTGGCTGCATAGCCCTGCGCTTCGGCGATCATTTGGCGCGCTTGACCCTCGGCGCGAGGGATGACTTGATTGCGGCGTTTTTCAGCTTCGTTGATGAAGCGCTCGCGCTCTTGCTCGGCTTGATTCACCTCATTGAAAGCGGGCTTCACTGGCTCAGGCGGAGTCACGTCTTGCAGCTCGATCGTGCTGATCTGTAGGCCTAGGTCGAAGGTGTCCATCGCCTCTTGCAGCTCGATACGTGCAGAAGTGGCGACTTGCACCCGCTTTTCGGTGAGCACATCGCTACCGAGGCTATTGCCTACAATACGCCGCATGACGGCCTCAGATACATCGCGCAGCGTCTGCTCCGGATCGCGTACGGTGTGAAGAAATTTATCTGGATCACTCACACGGTATTGCACGACCCACTCAACGTCGATCACCTTGAGATCACCCGTGAGCATCAGCGACTCATCGCGCTGCGATTGGCTCTTACTATAGTTAGTGCGCGTATCGCCTTGGCCTTGGGTGCGGAAGCCGAACTCTTGCTTAAGCACACGGGCAGTCGGCACCATCTGGGCGGTTTCGATACCGAAAGGGATCTTAAAGTGCAGGCCAGGCTCTTTCTGTCCGACTACTTTGCCGAAGCGCTTGACCACCGCCTCCTCCTCCGGTTGCACAATGTAGAAGCTTGTGAAAATACCAAAGCCTACCAAAGCCAGAATAGGGACGATGTAGAGCCACTTGGCTTGGCGACGGGCGGCATCCCAATCGATATCGTCGAGCGGGTTTTGGTAGTTCGGGGGAGGCGTATTTCTATTCATAATATTTTAGAGAGCTGGGATATATACGCAGTAAAGAGTCGAGCGCGACAATAACCCAACGATTTCCGGACGATTTTTAGAGGAAGTGGCATGAGGTCAGACCTGAACGAGCTCGCACCGTTCCTCAAATTCGTCTGAGGTGAGTTGACGGATCGGTATTCCGCACTATCAGAGTGCAAATGAAAACTAATAGAGTGGGCATTGGCCGATGGTATCTCGGCTTCGGAATTTTCTTAATCGTCTGTGGTCTAGCAGGCTACGCGTCTAACCCGGCAGCCGCCAAGACGGCGCTTATGTCCGGCGCTACCTTCGGAATACTCAGTGCACTCTGGGGCTTTTGGATGCTGAAAGGAGGGCGCCTGGTCGCCTTTCTGGCAGCAGCCTTGACCACTCTGTTACTTTGCGCAGCGTTCAGCTGGCGCTCGATCGTGAGTTGGCAAGCCTATGCCGATGGAGAGCCGAAGCTCTTTGCCGCCATTCTCATCACGGCTATGCTCTTTGGTTCGATCGCTTCGATCATAAAGCTCTTTGCTGCCCGCAAGGCCTTACTTATTCGAATATAAAACCGAACGAGCTAGGCCTGCTCCCCTCGTGCGCGGATGCGTTTATCCGCTTCAAGGATGATTGCTTCACAGCCCTTGAACTTGTGCTCGTCCAGAGTCAATCGGCACTGCTTGCCGCCGTCTTCATAGATCGCGTAGGCGATGCCTTTATCCTTCCATTTCTTGCGGTCGATCGAGGTGATCGAGTCCAGCTCGACACGCTCTCCAGATGCACCGATCACCGTTTCACCCTCTGCGCGCAAAGTGCGAGTGTGGTTCCACGCGATCCATAGACCATAGAGGAGGGCGCCAGCCATCATCGTCCAGCCGATCACGCGTTGCTCACGGATGTCGCCATCGGTGCGCTCTTTTGGTATATTCCGGCGGTAGTCCTGCTCACGAGCATGGCGCTCCCAAGCTAGACGCACCGAGCTGCTTTCCTCATCCACCGCGTCGCCAGCCTCAATCAGGGCATTTTTGATTTCGAGATATTCAGTATGTCGATTGGCTTCGTCCGGCCATAGTATGTAGCCGTCGTAAAGAAACCACGCAGCGATACCAAAAATCATAAAAAACATAAACAGCATACGCCGACGCCATTCCTTTGAGATACGAGCCACTACTTCCATCTGCATACTTTTGAAGGCATTCACAGTTATGACAATTAAATTTGAACCGTTAATCTACTTAATTTAAAAGTTCCTCATCTCTTCGTGCTCTGCGCATTTGTGCAAAATCTATCGGAATTATATAATTTTAGTTCGCAGGCTGAATTGCTAGCTTGGAGCGTTACAATCGCATACATCATCTGTATGACGAATATTCATAAGCATTTCCCAGTCTGACCTTGCATCAGCCGCAGGGGTAAATTTGCTAATTCACACTTAATCAAAAATACATTATGTCCGAAGCAACTTCCGAAATCGGCCTTATCGGCCTCGCAGTCATGGGTCAGAATCTGGCTCTCAACATAGCCGACCACGGCTTTAAAATCTCCGTCTACAACCGCACGACGAGTAAGATGGATGACTTCGTCGCCGCGAATCCGAATACACCGGGCGGCCTCGAAGGCTGTGAGACGCTCGAGAGCTTCGTCAAATCGCTCAAGCGTCCACGAAAGGTCATCATCCTCGTGCAAGCTGGCTGGGCGACTGATAAGGTAATCGAAGGTCTCGTCGAACTCATGGAAGAGGGCGATATCATCATCGACGGCGGCAACGCCAAGTGGAACGACACCATCCGCCGCGAAAAAGAACTGACCGCCAAAGGCCTCCGCTTCATCGGTTCCGGTGTATCCGGTGGTGAAGAAGGCGCACGTTTCGGCCCCTCCCTCATGCCCGGCGGTTCCCCCGAGGCATGGTCTCACCTTGAGCCGATCTGGAAAGCAATCGCTGCCAAGGTCGACCCCGATACTGGCAAGCCTCTCGAAGGTGCCGAGCCCGGCAAGCCAGTCGTAGGCGGCTTCAGTTGCACTGCCTACATCGGGCCCAACGGCGCCGGCCACTATGTAAAGATGGTGCACAACGGGATTGAATACGGCGACATGCAGATGATCTGCGAAGCCTACGATCTCATGCAAAACGTGCTCGGCCTCACACCCGCCGAGATGGGCGACACCTTTACCGAATGGAATACGGGCGAGCTCGACTCCTTCCTCATCGAGATCACCGCTGACATTCTCAAGCAAACCGATCCTGTCACTGGCAAACCATTCGTCGACATCGTGCTCGATACCGCCGGTCAGAAGGGCACTGGTAAATGGACATCAGTCAACGCACTCGATATGGGCACACCCGCTCCAACCGTAGCCGAGGCCGTTTTCGCACGTTGCCTCTCCGCGGTCAAAGATGAGCGCGTCGCCGCCGCAAAGATCCTTAAGGGCCCCGAAGCCGCTCCTTTCACAGGCGACAAGGCAGAAATGGTCGAAGCCATCCGCGAAGCCCTCTACGCATCGAAGATATGTTCGTACGCTCAAGGCTTTCAACTCATGGCCTACGCCCAAGAAGAATACGACTGGAAGCTCAACTTCGGCGAGATCGCTCAGATCTTCCGCGGTGGTTGCATCATCCGTGCCGCCTTCCTCCAGAAGATCACCGAGGCTTTTGAGCGCGATGGCGACCTCGCCAACCTCTTGCTCGACCCCTACTTCTCCGAAGCGATCCACAACGCACAAAAGAGCTGGCGTAAGGTCGTGGCACTCGCCGCCGAGCACGGCGTGCCGATCCCGACCTTCAGCTCCGCACTCTCGTATTACGATGGTTACCGCACCGCCCGCTTACCCCAGAATCTACTGCAAGCGCAGCGCGACTATTTCGGTGCCCACACTTACGAACGCACCGACGAGCCTCGCGGCAAGTTCTACCATATCGACTGGCCCGAAGCAGATCGCCCGCAGTTAGAGATGTAGTCGAATTACGAATACAGTTCAAATTTCTTCAAAAGCCTCCCGTTTCCGAGAGGCTTTTTTCGTTGAATCGACCCGTATCTAAAAATTTGTATGCGGTCTTTTAGCAACTTTCCAAGTATTATTCACGCGACACTTTCACACCCCTTTTTAGCTTTCTACAGCAGTCAACTTGCCTAATTAGTCATTGGCTAAGGACTCTGACCTATGACGTTCGGGACGAACGTCTCTACCTTGTTACACGACTGACCTACCCAGATACGCCAGAAGCCACATTTCCTTCCACAATCGATAGCAGCCGTCGGAGGTGATTTTGCCTTCTTCTTCTTTGCGAGGGCGGGGGACTAGAAAACCGGTCTCGGTATTGAGGCGCTCTAGGATGCGTTGCTGATCGTTGAGCTCAACTAGGGCGTCGTCTTCGACCTCTACGGGCTCTGAATTGCTCGCCAGGAGTCGTTTATGGTGCAAGAGGAGTAGACGCTTCAATGAGCCCATGAGTGGCTTACGGCACATGTTCCAACTCTCCGGATAATAGCCTCCGTAGGGGAGAAAGAGATTGTCGGTGATAAGACGTCCACCATCTTTAGAATGCGTGCTTATGGTGTAGCACGCGGTGGCGCCGCCTTTTTGTTTCGGAAGGAAGAGGATCTGAATGCGGGTCAAAGTATCCTGACTCTCGTAGATGGATGCGCGGAGATAAGTGCCTTCGAAAAGTTCAGCTTTGAGCGCTTTGAGGCGGGCATATTTCTCTGCTCGAAGCCAGTCTTTGAGTTCGATAAAGCGTTTATCGGCCGGCCATTCGTCGCCGTCTTCATTTTCGTAGAATTCGGGAAAGAGCGGCAGCTCACTCCGACTCAGGGCTTTAATCGCGATCCAGTTATAACCAGTCTCTAAAACAAACCAGAGCGCTAGCCCAGTTACGAAGTGCACCCAGTTGGGACGGAAGGAGAGCTCGAAGGTCTTAAGAAAATAAGCGAAAAGTGCGCCAAAGAGAAGCCATCGTGTCCAGCGGCCAATGACTAGAAATGCAGGAATCGAAAGACGATTACCTAACATTGGTAGTAAGACCGTAATGATCGCTACCGTGAAGAGCAGCCATTGATAGAGTTCTGAAGATTCAGTGGGCATAGCGTCTAAACTTGGCGTGCTCGATTATGTTTATCCCCGTAGGGGGCGAACGAACGCATCGGTCAAATCGGTTACCGTAGGCGCGAGCCAGCTCGCACACCACATGGGATTCTATTGTGAGGCCTAATTCAAGCGCAGTGGCATGATGACGCAGATGAAGTTGTCTAGGGTCTTGAAGAGCCCGGGACTGAGCTCGTCTTTAAACTCGAAGAAGACTTCGTCTTTGGTCAATGCCTTGAGCGGCTCCATCAGGAACTGTGGATTGAAGGCGACTTGCACCTCGGGACCGTCGTAAGCGATGGCCATAGACTCGTGGGACTCGCCGTATTCGGTGGATTGACCAGAAATCTCGAGCAGGTTCTTACTGACCTTGAGTTTAACGGAGTTGCTCTTGTCGGAAGTCACTAGAGCGGCACGGTGCACGCACTCAAGCATGAGCTCACGCTCGATTTTCACACGGTGCTCCGTTTCTTTGGGAATGACTTGGCGATAGTTCGGGTAGTTGCCCTCAACGATCTTAGAGACGAGGTAGAGGTGGTCGACGAGGCCGGAATCGCCCGCTTCATCAATATCGATTTCGAAGGCGGCCTGGCGGTCGTTAAACGCGACTTTGACCTTCTCGCCTTTGCCCATCAAACGCTCAAGCTCAGCCACGGTCTTAGCGGGGAGAATGAGGCTGCCGGTGTTTTCTTCGCTCACTTCGAGCTCCAGCGCGGTGAGACCGAGACGACGGCCATCGGTCGCGACGAGGGTAAGTTTTTCGTCAGCAAAATTGAAATACACGCCGTTGAGGATGTAGCGATTCTCGTCCGTCGATTGCGCGTAAGACACGCTCTTGAGCATGTTGACGATCTCGTCTTGCGAGAGCTCGAAGACTTTACGGTTTTCGAAGCTGGGGAGGGGAGGAAATTCCTCGGAGCTGATCCCCATAATTTTGAAAAGGGAACCGCCCGAAGTGATCTTGGCTTGGTTGCTCTCGCTGGTTTCGATGAAAACTTCGTTGACCGGCAGCTCGCGAATGATGGTGGCGAGTTTGCGGACGGGGAGAGTGATGTTGCCGGTGTCCGATACCTCGGCCTTGATCCGACAACGAATGCCGAGATCGAGGTTTGTGGTGGTGAGCGAGATGTGTCCCTCCTCGGCTTCGATCAGCACGTTGCTGAGGATGGGCATGGTCGAACGAGTCGCTACGACGTTGAGCACTTGCTGGAGGCCGTTGCTAAAATGATCCTGGTTGATCTTGAACTTCATGGTAAGAATTTGTCGTTTTTTTGGACTTACTGGCAATGCTTATATAAGAGTTCTTTTTATATATATAAATCTCTCAGTAACAGTAAGGGGGGTGATTAGGTAGAAAAACTCATCAAGTGATTGTCGACAAGTCATTTACGTAGGAAATTTTATGTGTAAAAGACGGTGAATGAATTATGCAAACAGTGAACAAAGGGTATAAGTTTTTCCAAAAACACAGACTATTCGCACTTATTCCCAAGTTATTCACTGGGTGTTTTGGGTGTTAAGCGGAGTCGTTTTCGGGCGCGGTAAATTCGGAAGAAGTGGCGGATCGGGCCATAAGCGATGTAAGCGAAGAAGAGGAGCGCGAAAAAGAACTCTTTAAAGAAGAAGGCAGTGCCGAGGCCGAGGATTAGGCCAATAAACGAACGGAATTTGGTCTGTGTCTGCCAATCGATGTCCTTAAAACTAGGATAAGGTATGTTGCTGACCATTAAAAATGCAATCGCTAGCATGAATGGGGGAATCAGGAGAGCGAGGCTTCGGGAGTCGAATGTAGGTATTTCTAGGCTCGTGATGACCAATACAATGGAAGCGATCATGCCAGCCGCTGCTGGAACAGGCAGACCGAGGAAATCATTGGTTCCTTTGAGCTGCTCGGCTTTGGGCAACATCGGGTGGGTGAGCACATTGAAACGAGCCAGGCGGACGGCGGCACAGAGCAAATAAACAAACCCGATCAACCAGCTGATTTGAAGAAAGACGGGGTATTTTTCCACGGTTGGGGTGAGGACGAGGAAAATCATCATGAGTGCCGGTGCCACTCCGAAAGAGATAATGTCCGCAATGGAATCAAACTCTTTGCCAAAGAGTGATTCGCGGCCACCGAGCCGCGCCACACGTCCGTCGAGCGCATCGCAGATCACGCCGAAGAGGATAAACCAAACAGCCTGTTTGTAATTATCCGATATAATCGCCGGATCCGTTTCGTAGTTTGCCTGAATACAGCGTAGTATCGCGAGGAAGCCAAAAAAGAGGTTACCTGCTGTTAAGCTATTGGGTAGCAGATAGATATGACTAGCTTCCCCAGCGTCTGTGTATTGATGACGCGCCTTTTCAGACTCTTCGTTAGGTTCGGTCATAGAGGGACGGTTTTATTCTGAGATATCGTTCTTATGACGGAGCGATTCTAGGTATTTCCAAAAGGAATCGTCTTGCTCTAACATAAACTCCTCAGTAAAGGGCAGCTTAAATCGGAAAATAAAGTCGGAGAGGGTATTTTTATGTAAAATATAGTGGGCGAAGAGAGCATCACCTTCTTGTTCGAAATAGATACGAAACTCGCCCGCCCGAACCCGGTAGTAGGTTTTACCATTGCGATGAAAGCAGCCCAACTCCTCGTTTGGATTATCCAGCTGCTCTTGCTTGAGCGTGCTGACGACTTCGACCAGCAGCATCTGTGAGCGGGTATCGAGCTGATTGAGCTCGTGCATACTTTGTTCGCTGAAATTGACTTGAAACATGTTATCCGACTGCAGGTTAGAAGAATGAAGAATCGCACACTGTAGCTCCCTGCGCCTTCTGTGCAATCGCAGAATGTAGGGGCTTTCTGCCTAAACCATTCGCCGGGTGTAACCACAACTGCGGGGACTTGGTCGTGGAACTGTAGGGGAAGCGGGAACCGCTTATCCACTACGAGTTCCGAGGACAGGCGAGTTGCGCTTACACCCACGCCATTCGTTCGAAACGGCTTCGCCGACTGCGTCCTGCGTAGCTCGAAGAGCGAAGCATGGATCCGCTACACTTGAAAGTAAGCTCCCCGCACCTATGGTTACACCCCTACCTAAACCCATCTGCCATTCAACAAGCATACGGATTGACCCGACGTCATTCATCCACAGTCTCGCTCGGATGGTTCAAATGACAGTTAAATACGAAGGTTCGCTCCGCTGCAAAGTCGTGCACGAACCTTCAGGACAGGCCTTTCGCACGGATGCGCCGATCGATAATAACGGTAAGGGCGAAGCAGCCTCGCCGACTGATCTCTGCTCGGCCGCGCTCGGCACCTGCATGGGGACTATCATCGGAATGCAAATGGAGAATTTAGGGCTCGATCTGGCTGGCATGCGGATCGAGGTGAATAAAGAGATGTCGAACTACAAGCCGCGGCGCATCATTAAATTGAGCACCGAGATCTGGCTGCCTACTAAACTCGACGATAAGACCAAGCGCACAGTGGAACTCGCCGCCAAAGGTTGCCCCGTGCATCACAGTCTCAGCTCAGAGATCGATAAGCCGATTCTCTTTCATTGGCAGTAATTACAGAGATGGAACCCATTCGACTGCTTTTTGATTTAAAAAATCACCTAAAGGTGACAAATAACACTGAAGGTTTCTATGATCTCGCGTCTAATGAAATCGGCGACCACGATTGGCATGAGCTCTGTGCGGTCGATTTGGCCGATGATAGGCGTCTGATTCACTGCGCGGTGCTTTCGGAAAAAGTCGAAGCATCCGCCAATTGGCAGACGATTTTCAATCTCCGCTCTCAGCCGCAAACTCCCGAACTAGCGCAGGTTCTTCAAGCGATCGATCGCCAACTCTACCGCATTCCTTACCTCGGAATGGGCGAGAACGAGTACATCTACCGTTTTCGCACGACGAAAGAGCGCAACCGCTCCATCTATATCGATGATCAATCCGAGGCGCTCTATCAAAGCACGCTTTGCCTCGCGATCAAGCAAGCTCGCCGCACCAAGGAAAAGTCTTCTGGAGAGCCCGCCGTGCTCGATTTCGGTGCGGTCAGCTACGTCATACCGAGCCATTTCGGCTTTTGTCTTGGTGTGCAAAATGCGATCGAGCGCGCCTATGAGACCGTCGCCTCGAATCCCGGCAAGCGCGTGTTCATGCTCAGTGAGTTGATTCACAATCCCTTTGTAAATGAGGATCTCCTCAAACGTGGCCTTCGCTATTTGCAAACGGACAAAGGACTCCCGCTCCGCGCCGACGGCTCCACCGCCAATGGCAAAGATGACCCCGAAGCCCTCTGGAACCAGCTCACTCAGGACGACATCGTGATCATTCCCGCCTTTGGTGCGACCAATGAAGACAAGGCCCGGCTCATCCGCCGTGGTCTCTCCATCCGAGAGAACGACGCGACCTGTATGTTAGTCGAAAAAGTCTGGAAGGCCGCTCGCCGCTACGCTAAAGAGGGCTACACCGTACTCATCCACGGTAAGTCCGAGCACGAAGAGACTAAGGCCACGTTTTCCAACAGTTCCAGTCATGGCCCCGCGCTCATGATCCGAAATATGGAGCACGCCCGCCGTTTGGCTGAGGTCATTCAGGCAGACACTTCGAAAAAAACAGCACTCTTCGAGGCTTCCTTTGCCGGCCTTTATTCAGACGGTTTCGATCCTATCCGTGATCTCGAAAAAATCGCCGTGGTCAATCAAACCACCCTATTGCGTAACGAGACACTCAGCATCATCGACTACCTCCGCGAAGTGATAGCCACCAAATTTGGCGAAGCCGAAGTGGCCAACCACCTCTGGTCGAAAGGTAAGGGCGACACCCTCTGCTACGCCACTCAAGTCAACCAAGACGCTTTGCAAAAAGCGGTCGAACAGCCCATCGATGCCGCCCTCGTCGTGGGTGGGAAAAACAGCTCCAACACATTCCAGCTCTACCGTGTCTGCGCAGAGCGCTTCGGTGAAGCTGCCCACTACATCCAGTCGGAGACGAACATCCTCTCGCTCGAATCCGTCCGACACTACATCTTCCCCTATAACCTGACGACCGCGCCTGCTACGGTTGAAGAAGAGCGCCCACTTTTCGCAGCGCCGACAAAAAAACCACACATTCTCCTGACCGGCGGTGCGTCCTGCCCCGACGGCATCATCCAGCAGGTCATCCATCGGATCAATAGCTTCTTCCCCCCTGGATCGATCCGCCCAATTGAAGAGATTTTAGAAGCTTTTCGGTCGGACACTTGAAGATTCGCGTAAGCTGATTAAACTAAAACCAGTGTTAATCGGACTCACAGACATGGACGGAGGCGCGACTCCCGGTATCTATTACGATCTCGGCGTCATCGTCACCCACAAACTCTACGGCTATCGCGGCGTCATCGTCGCGGTGGATACGAGCTGCATGGCAGGCGACACTTGGTATCAATCGAACAAAACGCAGCCTACCCGTGTACAACCGTGGTACCATGTGCTAGTTCACGACAGCGGCGGCCTCAGCACCTACGTCGCTCAGTCTAATCTCGATGAAGACGCCAGCGGCGAACCCGTCGAGCATCCACGCATTCAATGCTACTTCACGGATTTTAAGGATGGCCGCTATGAACTCAAAGAGACCCCTGGCTCCGGCGGTTGCTCGATATAGGCCCGAAAATCTCCTGCCTCGAGTCTGTTGATGACTGTCGCTTTGTTAAGTTAGCCACATCGCCCTCGCCTGAGAGCCCCATAAAAGCGACAGGAGTGTCGCTTCTACAATTGCAGCGCTTCCAGCTCGTTTTCGACACCCTCAAGTACTAATTCACCAAAGAGGCTACTGGCGGTAGCGCGATCGAAGCGAACTTTGGCGAGCTGACCGACCAGCCGCGGGCTGGCTTTGACGATGACGACGCGATTGCCGCGGGTGCGACCGACGAACATACCTTCGCCCTTCTTGGCAGGCCCTTCAAAAAGAACCTCCTCGACCGTGCCGACTAAGCCGTTGTTTCGTTCCAGCGAGCGCTTATTCAAAATACCTAAGAGCACTTGGTTACGCCCCTCTTTCTTCTCTTTACTGATCGGGTCGCCCAGCGGCTCGGCTGTTGTATCCGGTCGCACGCTGTATTTGAAAAGATAGGCCATATCAAAGCCGATCTCCTCAAAGTGTTGCCGAGTCAGCTCGAAGTCTTCTTCCGTTTCGCCGGGGAAACCAACGATTACATCGGTCGAAATATACATGTCCGGTCGCACGGCGCGCATCTTATCGATGATACTGCGAAACTTCTCGATCGTGTAGGGGCGCCGCATCGCTTTGAGGATGCGGTCGCTGCCACTCTGCATTGGGAAGTGGAGATACTCGCAGAGCTTCGGCATGCGGCCATAGCACTCGATTAAATCGTCCTTAAAGCCGACCGGGTGTGGGCTAGTGAAGCGGATACGCTCGATGCCTTCGACCGCATGCACCTTTTCGAGCAGTTGCACGAAGGGGCTCTTCTTATCAACAAAAGGAAATTCGCGAACCCCGTATTGATTTACAATTTGTCCCAACAAGGTGACTTCGCGGGTGCCCTGAGCGACCAGGTCCTCGATTTCTTCAATAATTGCTTCCATCGGGCGGGCGCGCTCGGCGCCACGCGTCTTCGGTACGATGCAGTAGGAGCACTTCATGTTGCAGCCTTGCATAATGCTGACGAAGGCCGTGACCTGCAACTTGTCACTCACATGTGACTTAATAGTGTTCTGTGAGTCAAGTTCTTCAGCGAGGTCAACGATCGTATCAGGACGGGGCCCCTGACCGTTCATCGAGGCGATCATTTTATCCAAATGCTCGGGCACTCGGTGAAATTTCTGCGTGCCCACGACAAGATCGAGGTCGGGCAGGCGATCGACGAGCTCATCGCCACGGTTTTGCGCCATACAACCCATGATCCCGATGATGAAATTTGGATTTTTACGTTTCCGCTTAGCTAGGTGGCCGGCCTTGCCGATGGCCTTTTGCTCGGCCTGATCACGCACGCTACAGGTATTGAGGAGCACGACGTCGGCATCCCACTCGTCATCGACCAGCGAATATCCCTTTCCACGAAGCATCGCCGCGACTGCTTCGGAGTCGCGTTGGTTCATTTGGCACCCGTAGGTCTTGATATACACTCGGTTCATGAGGAAGGCGGAGAATGCTGAGATGAGCGGGCTTGTAAATCTTGAAAAGCGGTCTGCGAGATCAATTGATCAACCCAGTGTCACTAAATGAGTGGGGATATGGATCTATTGAGAACCGATAGCGCGGCATGGCCTCATGCCCGCACCTTGATACGCTTACCTGTGACATGCCTTTAACCAGCTCAGGCCAGGAAGGCCATGCTGCGCGACCACTTTCTGCCTCGTTGAAATAATTGCACCCTTTCCAAGCTGGGCTTGTAATTAAATTTTCAAAAACGCCGCAATTTTTCTGTCGTCTTGACCGATCGCTGGAGGGGCACTGTGCTGGGTTCATGTCCGATACCCCTCCTCGCGAAATCATTATGGCCAAGGCCGGTGAGCTTTTTCATCGCAAAGGCTACAGTGCGGTATCGGTGGAGGAGGTGATCGTTGCGAGCGGACTCTCAAAGTCGCAATTCCATCGTGCGTTCACTAGTAAATCCGCTTTGGGCAAAGCCTGGCTCGAGCGGCTGACCAAGCGCATGCGGATTATGCATGAGACATTTATGGAACGCCCGGGTGAGCGGGAGCGCAGATTGAAGAAGTATTTCTACTCCATGCGCAGTTGGGTGGAAGCGAACGGATGGCGTGCCTGTCAATTTGCCAACACCGCGGCCTGTATCGATGCCGAAGCTGAGCCCGAGCTGGCGCATTTGATCGATCAATATAAACGCGGGCAGCGGGCCTTCTTCATTGAACTGGTCGGCTCATTGGTTGCGGAGAAGGATGCCCAACGCCTCGGCACCGCCGTCTTTTTACTTTATTCGGGCGCGATGACGGAGGCGCAGAATCTTAAAGCCACTTGGCCGTTTGAAGATGCCCTCGTGGCGGCAGAGCAGCTTTGCGGGATTCGTTAAGCACTTGGAAGTACGGTCACTACAACCGATTTTGAAATCGGGGTCTGACTGGTCTTCGCGCGGGCACCGAGTGGCACGAGCACGTTGGCTTCGGGGTAGTAAGCCGCTGCGCAACCTTTTGGAGTATCGTAGGGCACCGCGAGGAAAAGCCTTGCCGTGCGGGTCTCTCCCTTGAAGTGACTGGTGATGTCCACTGGCTGCTCGGGGGCGATGCTGCGCTCGGCCATGTCTTCTGCATTCATGAAGATGACGCGTCGCTCGTTCTGAATACCACGGTAGCGGTCGTTGTTGCCATAGATTGTGGTGTTGAATTGGTCGTGGCTGCGGAAGGTTTGTAGGAGCAGTTGGCCAGCTTCGAGAGCGATTGGGGCGAGCGGATTGACTGTGAAATTGGCCTTCCCCGTAGTGGTATGAAACTCGCGCTGCTTGACGGCATTGGGCAGATAGAAGCCGCCGGGTTGGCGGACTCGGGCGTTGAAATCGGTAAAGCCGGGAATGACGGATTCGATTCGTAGGCGGATTAAGTCGTAGTTATCGGCGAAAGCTCGCCAAGGCACGCGAGTCTCTTTGAGCGTGGCGCGGGCGATGCTGCAGACGATTGCGGTTTCACTTTTCAGTTGGTCGGAGGCAGGCTCCAGTCGACCTTCGGATTTATGGACGACGCCCATAGAATTTTCCACCGTGACGAACTGTGCGCCGCTCTTTTGAAGGTCGGCTTCAGTACGTCCGAGACAGGGTAGGATGAGCCCACGTTTGCCTGTGATGAGGTGGCCGCGATTCAGTTTAGTGGCGACATGCGTAGTCAATTGGCAGCGGCGCATGGCCCCGGCGGTGGCGTGCGTGTCAGGCGAAGCGGAGAGGAAGTTGCCGCCAAGCCCGATGAAGACACGCGCTTTGCCCGCGAGCATGGCTTCGATCGCATCGATGGTATCGTAGCCGTGCTTGCGAGGTGCGGTGAACTCGAACTCCTTGTCCAGTGCGGCAAGGAAGGGCTCGGGCATCTTTTCCCAAATGCCCATCGTGCGGTCGCCTTGCACGTTACTGTGTCCACGCACAGGACAGAGGCCGCTTTTTGGACGACCGATCTTGCCCGTGATTAAGTGGAGGTTGACCACTTCGCGAATCGTCGCGACGGCGTTGTAGTGCTGGGTCAAGCCCATCGCCCAGCAAGTGATCGCGTCCTTGGCCTGAATGAATGTCTCGGCAGCTTTGCGAATCTCGGACTCGCTCAGGCCAGACTGCTTGGTGATTCCACTCCAGGTGATCGCGGCGAGTTCAGAGACAAAGGCGTCGTAGCTGTGGGTGTAGGTTTCGATGAATGCCTGATCGACCGCGTCGGTTTCGATCACGCATTTCAACATGCCTTTGAGAAAAGCAAGGTCGCCGTTGAGGCGAACGGGCAAATGCTGCGAGGCCAATGGAGTGGCTTGGCCGAGCACACCTTTTAATTTTTGCGGATGTGAGAAGGCGCGCAGCCCCGTTTCAAAGAGTGGATTGACCGAAATGATTTTGCCGCCGTTTTGCACCGTTTTCTCCAGCGAAGTCAACATGCGGGGATGATTGGTTCCAGGGTTTTGCCCCATAATCAATAAGCAGTCCGTCGTCTCGATATCTTCGAGTGTCACCGTGCCTTTACCGACGCCGATGGTTTCGTTCATGGCTGCACCGCTCGATTCGTGGCACATGTTGGAGCAGTCAGGCAGATTATTGGTGCCGTATTGGCGGACGAAAAGTTGATAGAGAAAGGCCGCCTCATTGCTCGCTCGGCCGGAGGTGTAGAAGATGCTCTCGTCGGGCGACTCTGCGGCATTGAGCTCTTCCGCGATGATGGCAAAGGCTGCGTCCCACGAAATCGGGCGATAGTGGGTGGCATCGGCATCGAGTAGAAAAGGCTCGGTTAAGCGACCGGCGTCGTTCAACCAGAAGTCGCTTTGCTCAGCGAGCTCGGCCACCGAGTGCTGGGCAAAGAAGGCTGCATCGGCGCGTTTCTTCGTGGTTTCGGTGGCGACCGCCTTGGCTCCGTTTTCGCAAAACTCGAAACTGGAACGCTCGCCATCCGGGTCTGGCCACGCGCAGCTCGGGCAATCGAAGCCGTGCTTTTGATTGAGACGGTAGAGCGCCTTCGCGCCGCGCCGAGTGCCCGCCTGTTGCTGGACTTGCTTGAGCGAATTAGTGACTGCCTTGGTGCCGACCGCTTTTTCTTTCGGCGCAGTGCGCTTGAGATTGAGTAGCTCGCGAGGTGGTTCGGGGTCGGGTTGCATAGTAGAGAGTGGTGCAAGCTGGAAGCTTGTTTTGTTGTGATAGGGACATGCTGGAAGCATGTGCTACTTTATGAAATGATGCGCTCGGGGCAGCTGTAAATGTTATAGCTACCGTTGCGCACGAAGCCGATCAGGGTGATATTGAAATCGTTGGCCAGAGCGACCGCCATACTAGAGGGAGCGCCGACTCCGGTGATGATGGGGATGCGGGCGATGAGCGCTTTTTGCAAAATTTCGTAACTCATGCGACCACTCACGCAGAGCACTTGAGCGTTGCCGGGCGTGAGGCCAGCGATGAGGTTCGCGCCGATGGCTTTATCGAGTGCGTTGTGTCGGCCGATGTCTTCGCGGGAGGCTAGCAAGCTACCGTCGGCAGTAAAGATGGCCGAAGCGTGTAGCCCGCCGGTTTGGCGGAAGGTGGCCTGCTCGTCATGCATCTTGGCTGGTAGGCCGTGTACCCAATCGGCGGATACGCGTATATTATCATCGATTTTGAGCGCTTTGGGGATCTCTAAATGTCCGATGCTGGTCGTGCCGCAGACGCCACAACTGGAATGCACGGCGAAGTTGCGCTCAGAGGTCTTAGCAGAGACGTCGAGTCCGGCACGAAGTTGCACACGTGCACGCGTCGGCGCGGCGTGGGCATTGTTCCCGCTTAGCTGGATGTCGACAATATCGGCGGCCGATTGAACGATACCCTCACAGTAGAGGAAACCATGGATGAGCTCGACGTCGTGCCCAGGAGTGCGCATGGTGACGATGAGTTTTTTTTCAACGATGCCGCCGTTACGGTCGTAAGCTAGAGTCATCTCAAGCGGATCTTCGATCGCGAGGAAGTCTTCTTCGGGTGCCTGCACCTTTGCGCCGACCACGCGTTGCTTCACCACCTTGATGGAGGTGCGAATGATCGATTGGGAGGTCGTGGTGATAGCCATTTTCTATGCGTGGCCTGCCAGCCACGCGACGACCTCTTGGGTCATCTGGGCTTTATGGGCGGGTTGGTTAAAGCTGTGGTCGGCGCCTTCGATCAAGACGACTTTGATCGCATCGCCTTTCAGGCGTTGCACTTGCTCGGTGTCTTTAGGTGATACGACATCGTCGGCGGTGCCGTGAAGGAGCAACCAAGGTGTTTCAATGATTTCGGCGAGGGGGGCGACGCTGTCGATAGTCTGGCAAAGGTCGTGCATGTATTTTGAAGAGAGCGGGCAGTTCTCCTCTTCCCACATGAGGCCTTCGTCGGGTGTTGCATCGCCGAATTCTGTTTGCGCAAACGCTTTAGTGTCGACCATACCGGCGAGGGAGACGAGGGCACGGATGCGCGCATCTCGAGAGGCTTGGATCACGCCGACAGCACCGCCCATGCTGTGGCCGATGTAGGCGATCTTCGAATACTTTGTGGAAACGGCATCGAGCACAGCGGCGAGGTCGCCGACTTCTTTGGAAATGGTGGCATCGCGGAAGTCGCCTTCGGATTCGCCGTTGCCAGCGAAGGAGAAACGGAGCGTGTCGAAGCCAGCGGCGTTCAGAGCCGTGGCCGGATCGAGCACGACGAGCCAGTCAGATTTCTTTTCGGCGTCGATGCCGGGGGCGAAGCTGTAGTCGAGCTTTTCTCCGAGTGCGTTTTGTATGGTTTGGTTCATGGTTTGGAGTAACGGTGTGCGAGCATTGTATAATGCCCTCCGGGTGCTCGCGCCCCGCATGTGAGTAGGTTACAGTTGAAACGACAGCTTAGGCTCGGCTGGCCTGAGCAAGATCAGACACTACGACCCCTAAAGGTGAGTTCGGCGATTCCGGATTTGTCGACGCTTGAATTAATGCCGAAGACTGCCGTTACCTTGTAAGTTTTGTCATTGAGGCAGCGAGCAATCTTGCCGCCTATGCGGCCGATGAATCCGATTTTTTTATCTTTCATGTTGGTAGAGTGGAGTTGGTCGCCGAAAGCGTGAGCCTTTGGACGGTGCAATTATGATCGGCCTCGTAAGGCCGCTACGGCGAGCCCCATGAGGGTGAGATCTTCAACAAAAAGGCTCTTCTGTGCCCAATCTTTGGTTAAATTGGCGATACTGCCACCGGTTGAAAGCACCACGGGCTTTGATTCACCCTTATTTTGTAACTCATTGGTGACTTTATCTAGCAAAGCCTCAATCATCCCGGAAAAGCCGACTGCGACGCCGAGTTTCATAGCTTGGATGGTAGATTTACCGATGGCACCTTCGACATGGAGTAGATCTTCGGCAGCGAGTTCGGGTAAAAGCGCGGTTTGTTCGTGTAGATACTTAGTCATCACAGCGAGGCCGGGGGCAATGATGCCGCCTTCGTAGCCATGGCTGCTGACGATGTCGAACGTGACTGCCGTGCCCATGTCGATGACGATGGCAGGGATCCCGTAAAACTCCTGTGCTGCGATGGCATTGGCGATACGGTCTTGTCCGATTTCTTCAGGCTTTGGGTAAACTAGATCGAGTCCCGAGCAGGTATCACATGTCAGGTGAAAAATCGGTTTGTCAAATTCAGCGAGGCTGGCGCAGAGGTTATTATTGATTGCAGGCACCACCGAGCAAAAGGAAACGCCTTCGGCTTGAGCGAGGAGTGGCGCGACTATTTGGGTAAACTCAGGCGAGGGGGCGTCGGCGAAGGCATGCGTCGGAAAGTGTCCCGCCGAATGCACAGTCTGCCTAGAGACCAGCCCGTAGTGGGTGCTGGTGTTGCCGACGTCGATGCAGAGAGTTTTCATGATGAAATTACTTAGTGTGCGAGCTTGCTCGTCGCCGCGATTAGATGGAGAGGCAGCGCAGGCGCGAGTCCCCTACGGGGATGATACAAGCTTTCACGCTACTTTTTCAAGGTTACATCGCCCGCTCGGATGGAATGGAGCGTGCCGTCTTCGGCGCGAAGCTGGAGCGCTCCCGTCTCGTCGATGCCGCTGGCGGTGCCGGTGATCTCTTGATTGTTCATAATTGCAGTAACAATTTTTCCAGAAAGCGAGCTGAGCGGTATCCATGCTTCGACGAGGTCTTCCGAACCGCCGCCGAGGATACAAGTATCGTAGGCGGTTTGAATGGCGGTGGTTACTTTGGCCGCGACTTGGTTGAGCGGTAACTCCTTGCCGCCGACCGCGTAGAGACTGGTGGCGGTTTTTTGAATGTCTTTAGGATATTTCGCCGGGTTACTGTTCACGTTCAGCCCGATGCCGAAGATGATACTACGGAGACTGTCGGCGTCCATCTTGGCCTCGGTTAGCATGCCGGCGAATTTGCGACCGTCGCAGTGGAGGTCGTTCGGCCATTTGATTTTGAGCGGTGCTTTCGGCACGAGGCTCTGGAGGGCGCGGCAGATGTGGATGCCGGCCCAGAGGGTGAAGTGCTGGAGTGCTTGCGGCGGGATGTTGGGCTCGAAGACGACAGAGAGGTAGAGGTTATCGGCGGTCGCGCTATGCCAGTCGCGCCCGAGGCGACCGCGTCCTTTGGTCTGGCAACTGGAGGCGATGGCGAAAGGGGCTTTAAGTCTGTGCGAGAGTTGGCGTTCAGCCTCGCTATTTGTGCTGTCAATGACGGGGAAATAAAGCACATCCATCGGGGATTCAGCCTCTTCCGTGTAGTAACGGAGCAGATCGGGGTGCAGCACTTCGGGCTCTTTGACGAGGCGATAGCCTTTATTGCGGATCGCTTCGACTTCGAAGCCCTGATCGCGCAGCTTTTCCAATTTTCCATGAATCGCGGGGCGCGAAACCCCTAGTTGTTTGGCGAGAACACTGCCGGAGACAAAGGCATCGGGCACGTCGAGCAGCGCGCGTAAAATAACCAATACGTCGTCGTTAGGTAGGATCTGGCGATATTCGGTGTCTGGCATGATCGTCTTGCTGACTTTCTATCTACTCGAATGCACTAGGTACATTTTGATTATTAAAGTCCATTCTTTCATGGAGTATGCGTGCGACTTCTATGCAGCCATTACTTTTGCGATAGAATGTAACCAGCCAAGAGTTCTGCGGTTTTATGTTTTTCTAGCACACTCGCGGCAATTATATCTGCGGTGTGTGCCGAGATCTTGCCCTAGTCTATTTCGTCAAAAACGGACGAAACAGCAAGCTGGTAATAGGATTAATGTCACAGCCATCCCATAGGAATGGGGCACTGAGTTAAAAAAAAGGTTGGCTTTGGGTGGTTTCCGACCAAGGAAACCGAGTGTGAACAAACCAAAACCAACCAAGCATAGTCACGTCGTATTTAA
>Ga0222662_1000033_pt1 | contig 124617 bp, 108 predicted proteins | sample AntAcemetagen600_FD_179821 | JGI IMG/M metagenome (GOLD analysis project Ga0222662, IMG submission 179821) | Saline water microbial communities from Ace Lake, Antarctica - #600 | ecosystem: Environmental > Aquatic > Non-marine Saline and Alkaline > Saline | place: Antarctica: Ace Lake... | reverse complement strand
TGGATTACCTGCGCAAAAAGGGTTATTTTGGTCATCGGAGAAAGGGAGTTTTTGGTGCAACTCAAAGGTAACTTTGAGGCAAGAATTTTCCTTTCTCTTTTTTTAATCGTTTAGGACGCTATTGATTTACCACCTTTTATTGTGATGAGTGAAGTAAAACTAGTCTTAGAATTCAGTATTTTTCCAGACAATAAAAAAAGAAGCTTGTCTGAGCAGAAACAAAAACAGAGAATAAAACATGAGAAAGCACATAACCTTAGGAACCCTCTTTGTATTTTTTAGTTGTTTTTCAATAGTAGCGTTTGCTCAGTCCCCTCCCGAAAAGTTCAGTTACAGTGCGATTGCACGTGATGCTGAAGGGGATCCTTTGACAAACAGCGCTATAAGTCTACAGATTTCGCTCCTTGAAGGAGCACTTAATGGGCCTGTTGTTTATCAAGAAAACCACACACTACTTTCTGATGATTTTGGGCGTTTGAGCATAGCCATTGGTACCGGTTTGGTGCAGACCGGAGACCTAGGTCAAATAGCATGGTCCTCCAACGACTTTTTCCTGCAAGTTGGAATTGATGCCACAGGAGGGTCTGCGTTTACAGAAATGGGTACATCACAGCTACTCAGTGTTCCGTACGCTATCCACGCCAAAACAGCAGCTTCTGTCCTCATTGGTAGCCATTCCGTTTCGTCTATTGGAGACACACTTTATCTTGGGGAGGATTATGTGATAGTGCCAGGAATAAGTAGTAGTAATGGGGGGCCTGGAACCCAGTTTTATGTGCCAGGAGCGGGAGTAACGGATATTGATGGCAATGATTACCAGACGATTGTAATGAGTTACGGACCGGAATGGATGGCAGAGAACCTTCGCACTGGAACGTATGCAAATGGAGACCCTATTCCAAATGTTCAAGACGGAACGGCTTGGGGAAATGTAACCACTGGAGCATGGTGTCATTTTGACAATAATGCTCAGTATGAACCAATTTATGGTAAGATGTATAATTGGTATGCGGCAGTAGACCCTCGAAATGCTTGCCCAACTGGATGGCATCTGCCATCGGATCCAGAGATGAATACACTTGTAGCTAGTCTTGGAGGTGAGTTTGGGGCTGGAGGGAAAATGAAGGAGACAGGAACGGATTACTGGCTTACACCGAATCGTGATGCTACCAATGAGTCGGGTTTCTCAGGGAGAGGCGGAGGCGCACGTCTTGGGCCAACTGGTGAGTTTGGCTTGCTTCAGACCGTGGGTTGTTGGTGGACAACTTTGGCGGAAAACGCTACTCTTGCATATGCTCAAGCATGTGATTTCGATGATGGGGCTGTTGGAAGGGGTTTTGATCCGAAGACTGACGCTGTCCAAATCCGCTGTGTAAAAGATTAGCGGTAATTGTTCCTTTTTGTTGGGTGCATGTCTTTAATCTAGAAGGGTTAGCGTTTTTACCTTTCTTTTTATAGCCACAAGTATTTTTTACGCAGAATAACTGCTTGAATTCTTTTGATTTCACAGCATGCCTAATAGAGGTTCTCGTTTTTTAAAAGTAATAGATTCCTGGGGCATGGTTAATGATGTTGTTTTTACTTACGACCGAATAGATAGTTTCGAAACTTCTTGGAACAAAAGTAAAGCCGCGGAATAGCTTTGACAGAAGCGGAGAGGCTTGGGTCGGCCGTTTATTTATTAACTTTAACATTCAGAACTATTGATGCATGAAGACACTTCTTCTTAACCTTCCACATAGAACAAAGGTCATCAGGCGTTACATGTGTTCGTACAATGCTCCAAACATTATGTTTCCACCCCTTGAGCTTTTGGCCCTAGGTGGTATTGTGAAACACTGGAAAAATGGAGAAGTGAAATTAATCGATGCGATTGCTGAGGGTTTGAATATTACAGAGGTACAACATCGTATCGAAGGTTTCGCGCCAGATGTAATAATTTCAATTTCGGGGTTTGAATGCTTTGAGGAAGATATGGAAGTCATTTCAGGCATAAAGAAGATGTGGCCTGCAACACCGTTTATTCTCTTTGGCCATTATGCAACGTTGTTTTGGGAGGAGATTATGGAAAGGACGCCGATAGATTTTATTTTGTTGGGAGAGCCTGATCTGAAGTTTGAGAAAGTGTATGATTATCTTGAGAAAGGACAAACGCTAGAAGGGGCTGATGGTGTGGTCTACCGGAAAGGTGGAGCGACCATTGCCAATGGAAATAACCATCGCATACCCGACCCGAACAAATTGCCCATGCCGGCTTATGAGTTGTTGAAGCCTAGTCTGTATCATGAACCATTCATGGAGAGACCTTTCGGTATGATACAGACCGCAAGAGGGTGCCCTCACCAATGTAATTATTGTGTGAAGTCATTCGGAACAAAATTGACCACCCTTAGTCCCGAGAGGATTATTGGAGAGTTAGTGTTTATGAAACAGCATCTTGGAATACGCTCTGTCCGGTTCATTGATGACACTTTCACGGCCATTCCCAAAAATGTGTTGCGCCTATGTGAACTGATGGTGTCACATAATTTGAATCTGACATGGTCCTGTCTCACGCGACCAGATACTATTAACCTAGAATTATTGACCGCCATGAAAGCTGCCGGTTGTAAAAGAATTTTTTTCGGAGTTGAATCTGGAAGCCAACGAATTTTAGATCGGTACAACAAAGGACTGGATGTGGAAAGCACCCTGACGAACCTTCAAGCTTGTCAGGAAATTGGCATTGAAACACTTGGCTGGTTTATGGTGGGTCAACCAGGTGAGACGCGGCATGACCTCGCCAAAAGCATCTCTTATGCAAAACAGGCAAGATTTAATTATGTGCTGGTGAGTAAATTCATTCCGTACCCCGGCACACCCATCTTCAATGAACTTCGCGATCAAATTAACTTCTCCATTTTTCCTTACATGAATGAATTTAAGGACAAGGCTAAGGAGCAGGAATATCAAGAATGGGAAAAGGAATTTTTCCTTCGTTATTATTTCCGTACTACATATGTCTTCAATAATTTCAAGCGGTTCATTGTTTCGCCAAAAGAGCTTGTTAAAAACCTGAAAAACCTGTCTCGGTACCTGCTTATCTCCGATGGGTCTAACAAGCGAAAGGATTTCGCATGAATGAGGTCAGTCAATCATTCAAGTGATTTCGCAGAAGGCGCAGCTGTAAGGGGGTGGGTAGGGCCTAGCGACCGATGGGGTATTTAGTTGTAGAAATGCTAAAAACAGGTGTTTTACTGCACGGGTATCCTAACGGTAATTTTATTATAATGCTTTAAACCAATCACCCATAACCGATTTCTGAACGAACCCCTGAATTCTCCAACAAAGAACCAAGGGGGTCAATATCAATTTAGTAAACTTTTGACCCGAGAAAATGGGATGCTTGAAATAGCTTCTTATGATGGCTATTGTCTGCCAAGCAAGTACGTTTGCACAAATAACGGACTTGATTTTACTGTACTCCGGACGAATTATGTCTATTGTGAGGACTATCCTTCTCTCCTCCGTAAGATTTACGGCAGAATGCAGGTAGCACTCACTGAACAACAAAAGACTTCCTTCATTCCAAGAGCGCATCTCACCGTCAACTTTTAGGTAACAGTCTGGTACCTTACCTGGTACTTTTAAGCCCAAGACACATCTCACCGTTGTGTTGCTGTCTCCCCAATGAGGATCTAGTTTTGCACCAGGTTCAAGAATGCTAACCGCCACAAAAACCACATCAGGAATCTGCTCAAGTGTAGAAACCAGCTTTGGAGATGCTTGTATATTGGTTCTATTAAGCCAGCCAAAATTATTTAGGTACATCCCTTTCCAGCCGCCCGCCTCAGAAGAGTGTGGCGCATTTAGTTCTCGAAACCCATTGGAGGTAATGAGTTCATCCCTTATCATGCCCCACCGATTTTCAATAATTTTTAGCTGAGGAAACTCATCAATACTGTGAAAGGGTGGAAAATCACCTGAATATCCTCCCAAATCCGCAATACCGAATACCGGTGTTTCCATTGATTATATTACTCTTAGTTGGGTTTCTTATGGATGAAACACCTTCAAACTAGCCCCAAAGCTAGGGTTGCTATGATTTGAATTGGTGGACCTACCAAATTTAAAAGATTCAGTTGATAACGGCTAAGACATTGTATAAATTCCCCAATCAAATCTAAAAAGGGACAATTGATGAATACAAGAACAATTGCTGTCGCGTTTTTAGTAGTAGTTGGCATCTTATTCGGCTGTAAGCCGAGGAAGGGATGCAATGAGGTGTTGGTAGTAAATCATAATACACTACTAAACGCACTCAATCAGCGCCTTACTGAGGCAACGATTGCTGGAACTCTATCACCACCTGCTGCAGCGAGATGCTTCGCATATGCCAACGTAGGTGCTTTTGAAGCGGTAGTGATTGGACAGAATGAACGTGCTGGGTTTTCTGGAAAGCTACAGGGTTATTTGCCACCTAATTTTGAGGTTGATACGAGTATTTATTTGGAAGAGCTAGGTATGGTCAAGGTTTTCAGCGCGCTGGCGAAGGAAGGGGTTTTTCATCCGCAATTGATAGATGAACTAGATTTTCAACTGACGGATTCTTTAGTGTCTTGCTATGATAAACGGAAGGTGGAATACACCTTGAAAACCAGCAGCATGTTAACAGAAAATCTGCTGCTATGGATGCGTTCTGACGGGTTTGCTGAAATGCGCGCGCTTCCTCGTTATGCTGTACGCAATGAGCCTTGGGCTTGGGAACCCACGCCACCTAAATACTCGGAAGGTTTGGACCCTTGGTGGCAAAAACTTCGGACGTTTGTCATAGACTCTGCTTCCGTATTCAGGCCAGAACTCAAAGTGGCTTTTTCGATAGAGCCGGGTTCAGAATTCTATAACTACGCAACAGAGGTTCAGCAAAGTGTTTTTAACTTAGATGACAAACAGCGTGAGATTGCAAATTTTTGGGATTGCAACCCTTACCTCACAAAGAGAGACGGTCATGCAATTAGAGCAGTCCGTCAATTGAGCCCAGGGGCTCACTGGATAGGATTGGTAAGAAATGCATGCACGGAGAAGAAGTTAAGCCTTTTAGAGAGTTCATTTCGAACCGCAATTACTGCCATTGCGTTACATGATGGCTTTATCTCCGTTTGGGATGCCAAATACCACTATCAACTAATTAGACCAGAAACGTACATAAATCGGCACATCGACTCTAAATGGAGGCCCCTTCTCGAAACCCCACATTTTCCTGAGTATACAAGCGGGCATAGTGTCATTTCTGCAGCAGCATCAACGGTTTTAACCGACTTCTTTGGGGGGAATTACGCATTCACAGATAGTCTGGAGGTTCCATTTGGCAAACCCCCAAGGGCGTTCAATAATTTTAAGGAAGCATCGGACGAAGCTGCGATGAGCCGGCTTTATGGCGGTATTCATTATCGTTTTTCCAATGATGATGGTGTTGCACAAGGTGAAAACATTGGTAAGCTTGTGCTCACTAAATTGAATAAGAAAGCTCAGTAGTGATTCTAAGGCTTGATAAGCAACAGCGAACTCCCTGGCTGGGCAACAAGTACCATATCTTGTTTTCCAACCTTTATGCGTTCTGCGCTTGAAACTGTTCTAAAACTCAACGGAGAGTCAGCCTGAGAGAACCGAAGAACGAATAAACTATCAGTTGAAGGTTCGATATCTAATACTTGGAAACCCAAGGCATCGATACTGCCTTCTGAGTAATGAAAGTCGTCACTCCCTCCAAAGAGAAAAACACGATTATCATTTTTGAGGGAACACGCGCTTCGGATTTGGGCGCTTTGTGCAACAAATGGTAATATATGCTTGGTGAAATTACCTGTGCCGTCATTAACCATAAGAACGGATTGTAGTTCGGTTGATGTAAGAATTTTGGAAGAAGAGTGTTTATCGTGTCCGAATTTTTCTTCAATTGGAGTTTCCGCAAAACTCTTGTAAGTATTGAATTTGGGCCAGAAACTAGGCATGGCGTTGCAGATGTCATTTCTTCCAAGAAAAGAATCTAAGGTGTCTTCTAGGTAAATACTAAGTATCGGCTCGACTTTTCCATTGTTATCGAAATCGTTTAGCTGCAACATCAAGGGCTGTTTATTACTTGCCGTAAGAATAGAGTTCAGACCCCAGTTTCCAAGTAATAAATCGGGGTGACCATCACTGTTTAGGTCGCAAATTGAAACACTCGCCCAGTGGCCATTAATATTATTGAGTCCAATTTTGTCAGCAATATTGACATACGTTTTATCGAATCTCTTGTACACTCTTGGCGTATTCCATCCGCTCGTAATAACAAGCTCTTTTGTTCCGTCTTTATCAAGGTCAGACCAAACAGCATCGGTAACCATACCCAATTTTGGCAGGTCTTTAATTATGGCATTGTCTGTGGAAATGAAACGACCGTTAAAGGACTTTAAAAGGTGGCTCTCTGGAATAATACCTTCTACCCCAGGAGTAACACGAGCACCGACAAAAAGCTCGGGTATTCCATCACCGTCAATGTCATTGGCAGCTATTTTACTCGAACTAACGCGAATATCTTCTAGGCATTCTAAACACCGATGAAGTATGCCAGACTTGGAATTAAGATATATCCTGTCCCTGTAGAGTACGTCCCCTTCTTTAAAGCTATTACCACCACTAGCAACATAGATGTCAGACATGCCATCTCCATTCAAGTCAATCATAATAGCGTGTACATCAGCATGTGCGCTATCTGCTGCAAATGATGGTTGATTGGAAGCTTCAAATTCCCCTTTTTGGTTTTGGAGATAAAGGGCGGAGCTTTGACCGGCCTCTCCTCCGACAAAAAAATCTTCTCTGCCATCTCCATTAATATCACCAACAGCAAGCCCTGAGCCCTGGCCAGAAAACTTTCTGTAAGCGGTCTTGTCACGGGCGAAGTCAAAGAACTTATTTGAGGCATGGATGAAAGGGGGGGTTATCTTATGGCTAAAATCTTCCCATTTTAAAACTTCATTGACCTTAGGTTGTAGTTGTGAACTATCTTTTGGAGAGGAAAATTTTTCATCCAGTTTTATCCGCTGATTGACATTGACGTTTCTTAGAATTTCAGATGCCCCAGATGGATAAACCACAACAATGCTGTCAATTGTCTGAGCCTTTCCAACCCCAAAATGGATAATGGGTTCAGAATTTGACTGAAACCCTCTCGCGTTGGTTAATTCGACATACTGGATGCCATCACTGCCGTATAGCCAAGCTTTTGAGCCCAGCCCTTGCGTATTTCCCGATTGACTATTAATTTTTATGGAAACATGGTTGTTGCCCGTTCCGAGGTTCTTAAATATTCGAGCAACGCTGTCATTAGGATTAAGAATGAGATCTACGTTTCCATCATTGTCTAGGTCGGCATAGGCGGAGCCCTGTGTGTTTAATGGTTCCGCTAATCCCCATTCTTTTGACACCTCGGTCCAGCGTTTGTTTTCGTTATTGCGATAGGCGCGGTTCTGAACAATAAATGTTGGGTACTCTTTTACTAACTCGTCTCTTCCTCTCTTGTAAGTTTCATTTTCCAAATCAGCGTACATAAGCATTTCAAAGTCCATGTTGCCAAGGTCTCGTTTCACTCCATTTGTTATGAATAGGTCTTTGAGGCCGTCATTATCAAAATCTACAAAAAGAGGGCTCCAACTCCAATCCGTTCGTGCTATGCCCATCATATTACCTACCTCCAAGAATTGACCACCCTTGTTAAGATGTAGCATGTTTCTGCTGTGCTGGGTGATGGACTTGTATTTTTTTTGGAGTCCATAGTATTCTTGTGGGGCCCCATTAAGAATCATGTTTCTTCGATAATGTGAATATGGCGACATATCGCAAACAAAGACATCAGGAAAACCGTTGTTGTCTACATCAGCAATGTCGCAACCCATGCTAAAAAAACTTTGCTTAGACATAAGCATATTGCTAACATCCTTGAAAGTGCCATTGCCCTGATTATAATACACGAAGTCATTTACTATCCAATCGTTACCAACATAGATATCGGGCATCCCGTCCATGTTCAGGTCAGATACGGAAAGCCCTAGACCAGAACCCTTTTCTGTGGGTAAACCAGCTTTGGCCGATATGTCTACAAATGCTCCGTTGATATTTTCATAGAGTCGGTCAGAAGTCATTTCATCACCCGGCCTTAGTTCTTCGAATTGAAAGCTTGTAGGGTCCACTTCTCCAAAAATCGGATGGTTCATTACGTAAGCATCCAAATCACCATCGCAGTCCATATCGAAGAATGAGGCATTAACGGAAAGCCCAATGTCATCTAAACCGTACTTGGCAGCGCACTCGGTAAACGTAAGATTGCCGTTGTTAATAAACAGCAAGTTTTTGGTTGCAGACATAGGCCGCTTGCCGGACCGACAAATGTAGATGTCGATATGGCCGTCTCCGTTCACATCTGCCATTATCGACCCCGTTGTCCAACTTTCTCCGTAGGTTATCCCGGCATTGGTTGTTATGTCCTTGAATTTAAAGTTGCCCAAATTCAAATACAGGCCTCCGCACCCTTGGTTGCTTGTAAAGTAAATGTCTGAGTAACCATCGTTGTTGATGTCTCCAACAGCCACTCCACCACCAGCATACCGATTCATATAATCATCATCAATTCCCCAAGGAAGATTAGCACGTGCTGAATCTGCTCCAACAGGAAGCGAAACAGTGTCATTAATGGTATTCTGGAATGTAATACCAGAATGTTCTGCTGATATTTTGACGAATAGACTTTGGTCTTTTGTTTCCGTTTGTTCAGGATAAAACGTGCACGACCCTGCCTGTATTAAGTAGAGGCAAAGCGTAATTAAACCAAGCCTTTTAGAATTATGGTTAATCATCTGATGGTTTAAGTGTTTTGCTAATTTAACCTGTCTGCAAGGAGAATCAATTTAGCTTCCAGTGATTTATTGTACAGAGAAACTTCAAAATCTACTTGTTACTGGCTAACCAGTTATTGTGAGTTGACCTGAATAAACTCGTTCTCAGCGTGGCAGAATGGTCAGGGTTTACGCAGTTGGATGTATTCTTTATGCGGAATGGTGTTCTCCAATAGCCAGGTTTGTTCCTTGCGGATTTTTTCAAACATTTTGTTTGAGTAATTAAGCAGAGACGGGTTCAATTGAATTAGCGGCAAGGGCTTCTTTGGTATACTAGCCACACCGCACAATACGGATTGATAATTACTATTGGTCCAAAAACGGTCAAACTCGGAATGAAAACGTGAATACGGGTGGTTTAAATCCCCGTATCCTCTTTTGATGGGAATCCCCGAAGCATGGGCATCAAGTAACTCATTTAAACTGTCCGGTATGAGCAAGTCATGTCGACAATATTTCCAAAATGGAGAATCATCCCTTTTAGCGGTAAGGAAATGCATTATGATGAAATCGCGAACATCATCAATCATATAAGCCACTTTATCATTAAAAGCTCCGGAATAAGAAGGGTCCATGGTCTTATCAGGGAAATGCTGAACGAGCTGATAGAGAGACGCATAGATAAAATAAAGCCCAGTTGATTCTAGCGGTTCAAGAAAACCAGAGGAAAGTCCAATACTCACACAGTTTTTAACCCAGGCTCGTCTTGTTCTTCCAGACTCAAACTGAATCACACGGGCTGGTTCATCAGTTCCAAGTAGTTCCCGAATTTCCGCTTCCGCCTTTTCGCTTGAACAGAAATCACTTGCAAATACGTATCCATTTCCCGACCTGGTTGCTAAAGGCGTTTGCCACGTCCAGCCCGAATTCATGGCCTTCGCAGTTGTAAAATTTCTAATTTCTTCTTTCGGAAGCAGAGGGGTGTTGATGCTAACAGCACTATCTGTGGGCAGGCTGCTTTTGAAAGAAATGAACGGTTCTTTCAAAAAGTCTTTAATGAGCGTTCCACGAAAACCGGAACAATCGACAAAGAAATCTCCGTACACTTTATCGCCATTATTCATAACAACAGATGCAATTCCTCCTGCGGAGTTTGCCTCCACCCCAATTACTTCATGTTCATGCAGCAGTACCTCACGATTTGAACACCATTTTTGTAAGAATTCTACAAGTTTTCTCGCATCAAAATGGTAAGCATAGGGTGCAACAGGATTTTGCTCCTTGTCGAAAGGCGCTCTACGGTTTTCACACAGCACGTGAGCTGGATAACAACTTTTAGAAAAAGAGCTGGTGGCTTTCTTCTTCAGTTGTTCTGCAATCCAATAATGTGATAAAGGAATCTCATTCAGTTCCGGTAACTCACCGAATAAATGATAGTAATAATCTAGTTTGTTTACAGAAGGCGGGCGATTCCAATTTTCAAATCGAATACCCAATTTGTAAGTGGCATTGCAAGCAGGCATCCATTCCTTTTCGGCAACTCCAAGAACATCAAAAAACTGCTCTTTGATTGAGGGCACTGTAGCTTCGCCTACGCCAATGCTGCTAATGGAAGGGGAAGCGATAACAACTATTTCTACAGATTCGCCAAGCCTTGCTTGAAGATAAGCTGCGCTCATCCACCCTGCGCTTCCGCCACCAAGTATTACCACTCTTTTTATAGCACTTTCTTCAGCGGTCTGCCCCTCCATTCTATTAATTTTCTGCAATTAAATGTGATAAAAACAACAGTCTTTTATCCTTTTCCGTCAAATTGAGAAGGGGCTTGGTTGAACCTAAAACCACCGTTCGGATTCTTTCTGTTTTTCTGTAGTGTTCGTTAAATTCGCAGGACTCGTAAGATAAGCTATCGGTTTCTTGATAAGGAATGAATCCCATCCTCCGATTCATGGCTAATGCTGGCCTATTTTTTTTGCTTACCACCGAATATACAGCCTTGAAATTACACTGAACCAGCATAAGATTAAACAGTAGTAGAACAGCCTTGATAGAAGTCCATGAATCTTTTGATTCTCGATTTCCCATCATTACATTTCCCCAGAACGAATGTTTTTCAAGGTTGATTTGGTTAGCGTATATCAGCCCTAAAGGTTGATTATCCTCTTCAATTAGCAGGTAAAGCGACCCTTCAGAGTCCAGTGTTTTAAACCACTCTAATTGTTCCTCCTGCGAAATATATTCCCTGTTCAGAAGATGCTCGTTTACAAACTGGTCGTTGCGCCAGTTGCGGACAAGCTCAAGGTCTTCTTCTTCGAGACTCCGAAGTACCGTATTTCCGTGAGTTATTCTCATTGTCGCGGAACTTTCACCTCAATTAAAGGAAGGCACTTGATATTTTCTGTTTTCAGCAATACGTGCGCCATGGAAAGTCCTACTCCGAAACCAGAACAGAGCAGCGTTTGTTCGGATGCCATTTGCTCGCGAAGCTGCGTTACGATAGTGAGCGGTATAGAAGCAGATGAGGTGTTGCCAAACTGGCCAATTGAGTAGGGGAATTTTTTCTCTGGTACGCTCAGCTTTTTCCGCATCGCCTCGTTGATGAGTTTGTTGGCTTGATGGAACACGAAATGGTCCACATTTTCGGTGTCGGCTGCATGCTTTTCCATGAAAGAACGGATGTTCGAAACCACATCCAGAAGACAGAAACGAAGCACTTGGTCTGCATTCATCTGCGCCCTATACTTCAGATCTGTTTCCGCTCCGCCATTTGCAAAGTGGCGTGCTCCGCTGTTCGGGGCATGAATGGCTTGGAATCGACCGCCATCAGAATAGAACTGAAAGTGCATCGGTTTAGCATCTTTCGAAAGCTCCAGTGCAGTGGCCGTGCCAGCATCTCCCATTAAAGGGAAATGGCGATGGTCTTCTTCAGTTGTAAGGACTGCCGTTTCGCCCGCTAATAGCAAACCGCGTTCTATTCCAAGTGTTTGCATAAGCGACCCAACCACTGAAAGCCCGTATACCCAGCCAGAACACCCGAGGTTGATGTCGAAAGCTAAACATGACTCATTCAGGCTCAACCTATTTTGTAATACAATAGCAGTGGACGGTAAGATTTGATCTGGAGATTGTGTTACCAAAATTAAAGCGCCAACCGTGTTTGGTGCCCAACCCAAGTCTTTTAGGAGGCCTTCTGCGGCAGCCAAGCACAAATCAGCAGCCGTCAGTTTTAGGTTGGAGGTACGCTTTTCATAAACCCCAACATGCCGAATGAATTGTTTCTTTTCGGATGTAGAGTAGCTGTTTAGGGTATCGATAATTAGCCTTTTTTCAGGTACGGCTGCTGCAATACCCGAAACTCGGACCCCGCCAATAAAGCTCATGAACACATTCTTCTGATGACATCTTCTAAATCGGAAATCGTGTTTGCGTTATTGTAATCTTCTTTCTCCAACAGCACTCCGTATTCGGCCTCGATAACCAACGACAAAACGACCGAGGGGAGTGATTTCCATTCGGTGACCATCTTGTTCAAATTCTCCGACCCAATCGGATTCGGGTCAAGCTTTGAGGCGGTTAGTTCTATCAGGCTCGCTGTATTCTTCTTTCTCTTCATGGCACACTGATTTCCCGGAGCTTTATTAAAGCTGTATCGGACATGTTCTGACGGAAAGGTTCTTCATTAACAGGAAGTACCAACCCCCTGAGTCCACGCGCTACCATTGGCGCAATGACCCCGTGTCCAAATTCATTTAGGTGGCAATCATCAATCCATGAAGACTGAGGGATATTTAGCTCACGCAGGTCAATAAGGTTAACATCTTCAGAAATGGCAATTTGCGCCATAATATTGTTGTACAATGCACAGTAATCCTTATAGTGCCTCCAATCTACATTCTCATCATCAGAAAAGTCTGGATTGTATATGTTACTGAGTAACACAACTTTTGCGCCATCCATTTTGGCCGTATTTATCAAAGTCATCAGATTCATATAATAAGGGGAAAACTTGAAATCTCCAGCATGATATAAGGAGTCGATATTAAGACTTTCCGGAAACCAGCGGATGAATTTCGCAAAGGGGTTGCCCTCATTTTCCAAGGCGAACCCGTAGTTATATCTAGGCAGATAAAAGGTATTGATAATAACCCAAGAAAGGAATGTAGATTGAAGCAGCATTTTTCCAGACTCTGGGATGCGTGGAAAATCGAAATGAATGTTACGATGATGTGTATAATCTGGTTGGAAACTGTCCGATACCAGGTACCTGTTCAACTCATTCATTCCAAGTTTGACCACAACGATATCTGACTTATAATACCTGTATTTGAATAGGTAATGTGAAAGAACCTCGGCAGAAGTAGCAGCGAGTAGACCTCCATTCAGAACCTCTACAGAACCACTAAAAAGGCTATCTACAATGTGTGGAAAAGCATCGTGATAATCAGCTACACCGAAGCCAAAAGTGGTTGATTCTCCCAAGAAAAGAACCCTAACTCGTTCATTATCCTGTTCGAGCGGGAGAGCAACTCCACGGTAACCATGGGAATTGACCAGGCTGATACCCCCAACTTCCTTAGCGGGATTATTGACAAACGTGAGGTTTGGTTGCGCCATAAAATAGGGCTCTGTCTCGGGATCGCAATGCTCCCTCAACTTATCCCGAATCAAGCTTATTGTGATGTGTCCGCTGGAGTAGTAATTGTCCTGAACGAGAATAATGCCCGTAAAGAGAACCTCAACTATTATCACCAGTAAAAGCCCTGTCACCGTATAGAAAGTAAACTTTCGCATTACATCAACATTCAAAGATCATCTATTTTCGATTCCACAGCAGACACCAAATCTGCCACTGTCGCTATCCGCTCATAATCCTCCTTCTCCAACAGCACCCTGTATTCGGCTTCGATTACAACTGAAAGAACCAAAGAGTTTATTGAGTTCCATTCGATGACCTCCTTGAAAAGGCTTTCGGAGTCAAGACGCTTTGGGTCAATGTCATCAAACTCAGAGGCAATTAACCTGATTAAGCCTTCGATATCAACTATTTTTTTCATAATGCAATAAAATCTAACTGCTTCAACAATTTGTTAAAAGTAAGGCTATCAATTTTCAACACCCCAGTTGCTTGTAAACTCACGTAATCTGCAGATTCTAAAATAGCAAAACGCCAAATTTGCAGGTCTTCAGTAGACGAACGGTTATGCATTAACAAGCCCTTTTTGACTCCATCTAAGGAAGCGGCTTTTGATGGAACGATGACCGCTTGGAGTCGCTCCTTTGGTTCATCCATAATGAAGGCTTCCTGAACACCTTCCATAGATGCTAATTTGCGTTCCAAATCCTCTGGATGAATGTGGTTTCCGCGCTGACTTTTGTAACTTCTGACCGTTCTTCCTATTATCCGTAGACCTCCATCAGAATCTATCTTTACGGAATCCCCTGTAAGAACCCATCCATCCTGTCCTCCAGGCTTTTGAATGGAACCGTCCTGTAGCAGGTAGCCTTGGAATAGTGTAGGACCTTTTACTGCCAGTTCGCCATTGTTTACAATATCAATTTCTACATTTTGCGCTTTTAGGCCAACACAGCCTGGTCTTCTGCAAACATCAGTACTATACGAAAGCAAAGAAGCGGTCTCTGTAAGCCCATATACCTCATATACCTTTATTCCAATAGTATCGAACCATCTCCACATGTCAGCAGATAGGGGAGCACCACCACAGTTGACATTGTGAAGTTGAAGTTGGTTTGGTGGATTACTTATAATCTCCTCTTGTAGTTTTTGCAGAAGAAAGGGAACTAATGCTACATGATGCGCTTCAAACAATTGAAGGTTTTTAAAAAGAGAAATGGTTGGTGCTGCATAACAAATGGTAATACCTCTGAGCTGACATGCATAGTTAACTTTCCTAGCTGCGCTATGACTCATTGGAAGAGCACTTAGGCTTCGCTGAACGCCATTAAAAGCGTCAGAATGACCAAACTCCTTAGACGCAACCAGAATACTACGATGACTCAATAGAACCCCTTTTGGCTCACCGGTGCTGCCAGAGGTGAACAAGATAACAGCGGTATCCTGTGGTTTAATGGATTCCGTGCGCAGGTTTAATGCTTCTATATCAACTTTGGTACTAGTTAGTCCACTTTCCTCCACCATGCTGATAGTGGTATCCTTGATTAGAGATGCTCCGAATGACTGTATTCGCTTTAATTGAATTGCAGAATCGACCAAGATATTGACAGGCTTGGTCATGTTTATAACGGACGTCAGTTTCTGTTCAGAAACAGATATTGGTAAAGGAACGTGAATCGCCCCTGCCTTAAGCACAGCGCATTCTACAGTATTCCATAAAGGCCCGTCCTTGAGAACGCTAATAATTCGATCTCCTTTCTTGACACCCTCACGAATTAGCTTACAGGCTAAAGCTGTTGAAAGCGTATCAATTTGAGAACCCGTAACAGATTGTAGAATTCCATTTCTAACATGTTGAAACATTATTGACCCCTCGTTGAAACCAGGAATTTCAAATAATCGTGTTACCTCTTGATTGTTACCTGACATTTGACGGATGAGTGGTAAAGATATTATGAAGAGTCTTGGTGAATAGGATAGGCAGAAACTTGCCATTCCCCAGCACCATTAATAACTAGGTTCTTTAATGAAAATGTTCAATAATATACTCAGACAGTCACAATGAACTTGTTTAAGTAGTTACTGTATTTCGCTCAATTGCCAAATAGAAACGTCACCGGAGGAATAGATGCATTTAGAACATGGAATGTTATCTATATTGACTGGATCCAAATATTTTCTACGGAACAATGGATTCACAAAAACATGAGATATTTCGTGGTCAATTAAACTACTGGGGCAATCAGCTTCGCCTTTTCCAATCGCATCTGACCAGGCTGTCAAAACCTCTTTTGTTTCGGAAAACTCATCAAACCGAGTGCTTTTGTAAAAAACCCGACAACCGGTTGTTCCCGCAAGCATTCTGGCTCGCTCCTCTACAACAGCGAAAGTCGAACTCTGAGGGAGATTCTCACGAATCCAAGTAAAGGATTCTAACTCATCCTTATTAACAAATTCAGGGTACTCCATTTGCTCAATACGATTGAGCATTTGGGAGTAAAACTTCCAATTAGCTTGCATCGATAAAAATAGAACTAGCGCACTTATTGAAAGGGCTAGTGGCTTGTTGAATCGATTAATCCGTCCACTACTGTACAATCGCTGCAGACCAACTGCAGTCATTATACATAGTGGAGCTGAAAGGCCGACATGAGCTTGAACCTGAAAAGGCAAATAAGGAGGGGGAATACGCGTAATAACAAGTACGGTGACGACCCAAACGGCAAGCGCCATCCAATCATCCCTCTTGTCTTTTTTAATAAGGCTGAAAACAACCAACAATATTGCCGGAACAGCAACCCAAAAGTTAGTCAGCAATGTCTCAACGAGACTAGGACCTATAACCCATCCATCATCCTGAGCAGCGCTGTTTAAATTAGTGTATAGCCACGTGTAATAAGTGATTACGGGTAGGGAAAAAAGAGCATTCCAGACAATTATTTTAACAGTTCCAGTTGTAGCGCCCCCCTTTTTAAGACGGTCATAAAGAAGTAATGATGCTGTTAAGGATATTGCTATCAGCATGGCATAGATATACACAACGCCTAAAATGAAGAGTAATGTTCCAGAAACGAACAGGTCTTTCCGCAGCGGAGTTTTAGCTCTTAAAAGACGAAGTAATCGCGCCAAATAAAACAATAATAATGCGGTGGCTGTTGGAATGTAATACTCACCTATGCATGCTATAAAAGGGTTCATTTCTGGTGCTGTGATTGACCAAGAGCAAGCACCGAGGCTATCGATACAAACATCCCAACCACCTCCGAAAACAAACAGAGAAAGAGCTAAAAGCCTAAAGATAACACCACTCAAAAAGATGCTGCTCAGTCTAACAAAACTTATCACAAGCAACATTGCAGCAAATAAGCGATAGAGAAAAAACGATGTTGTATTGTCCCACTTAGTTAGGTCTGATATTAGGGCAATACAATTGCCAATAGGGTTTATGAACATGGCTTTATCAGCCCTCATAAATTTGTCCTCCCCCATCAATCTTTGCCCATCTGCCATCTCTGCTGGACCTAAAGCAAGATAATAGAATGATTCATCTGCGTATAGACCAACAACGCCCGAAAAAACCTTTTCCTGATTGCTCATCTTGTGACCCAACCAAACTGGATATGCAATGGTGCAAACCAATACGATGCTGAAAACCAGTAATTTACCGTATTTCTGATTCATTTTTTACTATGCAACGTGAGCGTTAAGTCTATTTGAAAATTACAGCCAATAGATGCTAAACCATACTGGGATTACCCCTATTCAAACACTGGATGGGTAATTAATTTCTTTTTAAAATCTGGTGGTGATTAATTAATCTCATCAATGAATAAATTGAGTGAACAGATATAAATCCAGTTTGCCAATCTTAAAGTCTAATTAACCCATATTTGGACTGTATCCATTGACCCAACTTGAACAAAGGCCAGAAGGGGGTGACCAAATATTTCAGAATGGTACTTGCTGGTTTAACAAGGGATTTGAGCCCGATTTTATGTAACAAGCCAAATATGACCTGATTTAGCACAATTCGAGTACAAATATTGGAGAACGACCCCTTAAATTCATCACGAAGAATATCTACAATAAGAATATATCGGTCACCTGAAGACTCATTCCACGCTTCGTGTTCCAAAGCATCTAAAAACGCAAAACTCTCTCCCTCCTTCCAAAAGTATGTATTATCACCGACTCTAATTCCACACAATTCCGCATCTTCATCAGGAATCGATAGCCCAAGATGTATTCTTATTACCGTGTTGGTTTCTCCAGAGTGAGCCATTATTCTGGAACCGCCCTCAAGACGACTGATGAACATGCTGGTAATTTCAGGATACTCGGCCAAACAACGGCTCAGTGAACTGAACTGATGTAGAATTTTCGGGTTTTCCACTCCCCAAACCTTGAGGACTAACTTAGACCAACTTCCTGCGGGGTACTGGAGCCCTGAGTCAGGAAATGATGCAAACGCATTGGTATTTAGCAATACGCGATTAAGGTCTTGCAGAATCAATGTGGAATTATCCTGTAGAAGTTGCCTTAGAGCTGGACTTTTCTCCGGAAACACATTAAGCTCACCTCCATCGTATGATTCACCAGGTTTGGCGAACCAGACGCTTGAATCAGTGTTTTTTTTGGATATGCTCATCGGTCACTTTCATATAAGCGGGTTAAGGAAAGAATCTATAGCATAGATATTACTTCTTCCGAAGTAGGACTAACCGGTGGTGGGAAAACAGCTATCAGCTCTCCGGTTTCGTTTAGCAGGTATTTCTGAAAGTTCCATTCCACTATGGAGTCCAAGTAATTATTCTGATCCTTACGAGTTAAAAAGTCATACAGGGGATGAATTGGGTTTGTTTTAACATTGATCTTTTCAGACAAGGTAAATGTTACATCGTATTTGGTTGTGCAGAAGGCCCTGATTTGCTCTGCTACTCCAGGTTCTTGCCCAGCAAAATCATTGCATGGAACTCCAAGAATTTCCAGTCGGTCGTTGTATTTGTCATAAAGTTGCTGAAGCTGTTCGTACTGCGGGGTAAGGCCACATTCTGATGCAACATTCACGATTAACAGTTTCTTGCCTTTAAACTGGCTCAATGGTAAACCAACACCTTCAAGGGTTTTTAACTCTATTCTGTGAACCGAGTGTTCTGGAAATTCCGCATCAGTTTTGAAAAAAGACCTTAAAAAATTGAGCAGTTTCATTTGAAAACGGGTTTTCCAAAAGCCATTCGGCCAAAAATATTTAGTGATTTCCACAAAAATCGCGGGTCAGTTAGCAATGGGAAATAGTTCCAAATAACCCGTATTGAAAGATAATAACGCACGTAGGCCAAGCGGTACATTCTATCCATAGCAGATTTATTAACCGTTTTAGGAACGTAGGTCGGGTGGTCTATTTCTCCCTTCATGTAACGCACCCAGACATCTCTTTCAAAGGCGCCTTCTTTTATTCCGAGTTCGTAAACCTCTACATCTGGCATTGGAACCATTCTAGTAAACATGGCGTTGAAGGGCCTTAGGCGTGCCGCAAAGCTGACGGTCTTTTTCATATCGATTAGAGTTTCACCTGGGTGGCCGAAAATAAAGTTAGCCATGGTTTTGACATCATGCTTCCGACAAAGGTCGAATGCCGTGATGAACTGTAGGTCGGTGATTTTCTTGCCAGTTTGAAATCTAACGGATTCCGATCCAGACTCAACACCAAAAGTGATTTTTTTGCAGCCAGCCTGCTTCATTTTTAAGAGAAGCTCTTCGTCTATAAGTTCGGCACGCGTCTCGCAACCCCAGTCAAAGCGTATTCCCGAATCAATAATGGCCTGACACATCGACAAAGTTCGCTTTCGGTGTGCTGTAAAAGTAAGGTCCATGAATTCCACCCATTCTACACCACAGTCGTTGACTAGCAGGTTTAGGTGTTGAAGAACCCTCTCATTGCTGAGATACCGAAAGTTCATTTGAGTTGGGTTGGCACAGAAATTACAATTGTATGGGCAGCCACGGGTTGTAAAAAGCTGCATATAACGTTTATTCGTACTTGCGGAGTAATAGCTTTCTACAGACAACAAATCATAAGCAGGCAATGGTAGGGTATCAAGGTTCTCGATTGTTGCTGGCCTATTGTCTTTCAAGATTCCGTCTTGATAATTGACAAGCCCGGGCTTGGAGTAGTCCAGAGGCTCGCCACGCAAAACGTGTGTGCAAAGTTCAAGAAACACAAACTCTGTATCCCCTCGAAGTCCCCATGGAATATCCATTTCTACCAGAACCGAGGGGTCGGCATTCACATGGTAGCCCTCCAAAACGATTACAATTTTTGGAAAGGCTGTTTTAATTGCACGGGTAAGATCATAAGCATCGGGGAGAGTAGAAGGAAAAGCCCCTAGGCAAACTATCTTAGGTTTAATTTCAGCAATCAGTTTAACAATATCTTTTGTTGTGAGTTTCTTAGGAGTAGGTTCGATTATGACCGAACGGATGTCATTATCACGAAGTACTCCTGCAAGGTTGGCAAGCTTTACATAGGGAACGCACGCAACGAGGTCGCGCGGGTTTATGAAAACGACCTCAACGTCATTGGATCTTGTTTCTAATACTGAAGAAGTTTCTTCGATAATCAACTTGTCAAGTTTTGTATTTGATAAATATAGCTAGCAGCTTGGAAACGCGCCTTTCTTTTGAATAAACCTTTCGCAAAGCGGAAGATGAAACGTAAAAAGGATAAAAAAGAGTACGATGTGCTGTAATTAACCAATTTGCTGTAAGGTAAGAACGACACCTTCTTAGCAGAATTCAACAACCGAACATCCATTAATTCAGCACAACTTTCTTCCTGTATTAGTTCTTTTACCAATGATAACTCCACAGCCCTCACCGAAGAACCGGTATGATGTAAACCTTTGGATTTTACCAACATCCGGAATACTTTTTTATTTGTCCAACTAAGGAGTCTTCTGAACTTAGGCCGTTTGTAAATGGTAGTAAGTATATTAAGATACGCAAGGTGCCCAGAGGGTTGCGCCTTAATGGCCAAGGTTGCCAGAAGGTGTGCATCACAATAAGTGTCTGCGTCCATTGTTAGAACAATCGGGCATTTAGCCACACTCATACCACATAGGGTGGCGGTCATCTGCCCAAAATTTTTTTTCAGCTGCAATACGTTCAGCGGTGCATCAATAATCTGGAATTCCTTGTAAGCTGAGACATGGAAAAGGTTAGTGTCCCCATCGTTGACCAGTAAAAGTTCTGAACCTTGTCCTAAGAGAGGAAAGAGTTGTTGTAACAGGTCTACGAGGTTTACGAAATGTTTTCTACTCCCGTAAAGAGGAATAACCACTGAAACTATTGGTGCTTCTTTTGAGGGTCTGTCGTCCAAATTGACCTGATTGGAAAAGATTATTTACACTGCCAGTCGCCAAACGGATAAAGCGGACCTGGGTAATTACCAATATTTTTATATTCTTTCAGTTGATAGCTGCTGGGCGAGACTCTGAATGAAAGGCAATCCTCCAAAGCTAAAACGGTTATTTGTTTTGCATCTGCGAAATACAAACTGACACGGAAAAGACCTGTGTTGAGTAGCCCTTTGGGCAGCGTAAGTAGGAGCGAATATCTCCCTGGTTCCGAAGTGTCAATAAAATCAGTAGGGCTTAGCGGGCGATAATTACAGAAGCTCATGATATTGTTTCGAAACTTGTCGGAAAATACGGCTGACAAAATTACTGGGCCCGTCCATTTTTTTGAGAAGTCAATACTTATGCAGACGCTATCATCTGAAGTGATATTGGCGTTTCTTTCTTTCCCTAGAGCATGGGCATGGGTTTGATGCACGATTATTTCGAGCCCCATTTTTGAATCTACGCTGTCGTCTTCATCAGCGGAAGATGACTCCTTTATATTGTGGTTGTCGGTTAAGGCCAGGTTGTCTGATTTGCCTTCATCCAAAAGCGGGTTGCTATTCGCATCATTTAACAGCGAATCAAATGTTTCTTTTTGGAGGTAATCTTCTATGATAGAAAGGGGGTTTCCAAACGCAACGATTTTGCCACCGCCTAGTAATAGAGCCTTATTGCAAAGCATTTGAACCGCTGCTAGTTCATGGCTTGCTAGAATTACGGTTGTCCCACTTTTTGTGATTTTTCGGATTCTTTTAACGGACTCCTCTTGAAATTTTAGGTCACCAACGCTCATCACTTCATCTAGAAGCAGGATGTCGGACGGAAATGTTGTTGCAACCGAAAAGGCCAACCTTAGAAACATACCGTTTGAGTAGTGTTTTACTGGTACATCTAAATGGTCTTCTTGCCCACTGAACTGGACAATATCTGCTAGGTGCGCATCAACATCACGTTTATGTAGGCCTAAAAGCTGCCCTGCCACATATATGTTTTCTCTACCTGTGAGGTCATGATGAAAGCCAGACCCAATTTCTAAGATTGACGCCAACCTGCCGGAGTAACGGATTTCTCCTGTGTCTGGGACAATTAAACCAGATATGATTTTCAAAAGAGTGCTTTTTCCTTCACCGTTGTTTCCAATTAGACCTAATACATCTCCAGGCAACAATTCAAAAGAAATGCCTTCCAGTATTGCTTTTTCTTTTTTCTCATTTTCACCTGTAAGGTTCAATTTAGCAGTCCTTCTGAAGGTCTTACTAATGTCTGTAACTTTTAATACTGGTGAGCCAAGCTTCATCACTTATTCTAAATCTGAAAATTCCTCATCCAAAAATTTGCTAAGCTGTTTTTCTGAAACTTTCAACTTTTCATAAGGGAAATGGTGACAGAACACAGCCCGCTCTTTCACTAGGCCTGGTTCGTTAGCAGAGTCATTGGCGGTGAAAAAATCAGCAGGTGGTTCAAACACTTCAATTTCTTTAACGTCTTTATATGAGTCGGCATAGAAAAGATAGAATTTAGCATCTTTTGGCCTCATGTTTACGATAGCAGCAACCCTAGTGGTATCCGAGCTGTTTATTCCTGAGCCATGTATGATGCGGTGATCCCACATAAGAACATCTCCTGCTTCCAAAATGATATCTGTAAGATATGGCTTGAGGTTTTCAGCACCAATATCTAGGAAAGAGTCTGGAATGTCCACACCTCTCCATGTGTCGAAAAGCCGATGACTTCCTTTTATAAGTTGAACGGGGCCGTGATTAGCAGTAAGATCTAATAAAGGACACCATACATTGATGGTACGAAAGGATGTTTCGTCAACATGCGACCAGTCTTGATGCAAATACATATTGCTATCAGGCTTTGGGTGCTTCACTCCGAAAACAGCAAATACTGGTTCGTAATTGTTGAGATATTTCTGTGCACGTGGTACTAAGGCCTTTTGAACCTCCCTATTGATTTTATCCTTGATGTCACTCTTGTTACTCCATTGACTGATGAAGAATGATTTATCCGTCACTACATTGGAGGTTTGCTCGTAAATGCTGTGGAGGTGTGATATTGTCTCTTTGTCTAGAAAATTTTTCATAGTCACGTATCCGAATTTTTCGAACCGCTCTTGAAGCTCATTATCCTTAAAGCTCTGGTGCTTCTTTTTACCCTTTCCAAACATAGAGCTCAAATCAGAAGTATCCGTGAAAAGGTCAAGGTGCTGAGTGGATAAGGGATTCTTATAATCGAAGAATGAATTACGAAGGAAGTTGTCTCCGACTCTGATTGTTCTTCTTCCTGCGTCTTCGTCTTTTTTGAAATAGTGTAGTATCTCAGCTTCCTTTGGCATAAGAATCAAACCAACTGCTAGTCGACTCTCATCGCTCTGGTTTGGTTGCGAAGCGTGGATTAGTCTATTGTCCATTACCACTGCGTCTCCAGCCTTGGGAAAGATTTTGGTAGTATTCAATCCTTCCGGAATAGGAGGGTGAATATTCGTACCTCGAATGGGCGCATCCCTGTGGCTATTTTCGGCTACCTCAAAACCACCATTGTTTTTACTGATGTCTGTTAGCGGAATCCAAAGAATTAGGCCCGAATGCTTAGACTCGTCAGTTACAGACCAATCTCTATGAGGGGTTACTTGTCCGTCCGTTCCCGGCCTTTTAAAAAGGTAATAACCCAGAAGACATTTATAGCCATCGAACCACTGGTTGGCTAACGGAAGAAGTTGTTCGGATACAAAACTATCTACCTGCTTACGATAGGATTCAGAGTTACTCCAATGTGAAGTGAAGAACGGTGCTTCCACACCCGAATCATCAATACGGTCGTAGAAAAATGATTTCAGGGTCTCAATCTCTTCTGATTTGAGAAAAGCATTTATTACAGCATAACCTTTTGTGCCTACGCTGTCCTTTAGGCTCACATCCTTTATACTAACCACACTCATTCTTAATTCATTTACCAGAATTCAAAGCTACCCAATCTGTCGTTGGGTCAAGTAATTAACCCTATTTCAAAGCCGCTCCGATATGAATGGGTCAATCTTCCGAAACCGACTTATACCTAAAACCAAGAAAAGCAACATTACTGGAGTAGAAGCGAAATGTATAAGTTGGGGAGCAGGAGCACCAACAAGGGAGAACCTGTATCCTTCGCATATCAATGTCATGGGATTAAAATACATAGCATCAGCCATATCGGCAGGTAAAACGGTGGTAGGAAAAAATACAGGCGTGAGCCAAATACTGAAGTTGATAATTACAGGAATAACATGCATCAGGTCTTTCCGTCTATAGGTAACAATACAGATCCAAATGCCGATGGTAAAACCAAACACAATATTTAGCAACACAAACACAGGAAAGAAAATAATCTGATGATTAGGAAATACTCCGAATAGAACCATTGCAAATGCCAATAAAACCAATGAAACCCCGAAGTCCAATGCACCAGAAAGAATTCGCGAGATGAGTAATAATAAGCGAGGGAAGTATATCTTTTTGATTAAGTCTGTAGATTCGTAAAGCACGTTTCCTAACGAGACAGATAAATATGTGAAATAATTCCACCCAATCAGCCCAATAAGCGCGAACACAGAGTAGGGCACATTATCGGTTTCCACTTGGATGATTCTATCGAAAAAGAATGTGAACACAATAATTGACGGAAGTGGGTAAAGGAGCACCCAAAAAAGGCCAAAATAGGTGTTTGCGTGTCGCACCTTCACTTCCCGTTGAGCGAGTGTGACGGCAAAGCGTCTCATAGACCATACCTGCCGCAAATACTGAAAAAGGCTCTTGGGAGATGCTGAAATGACAACCTCGTCAACCACTTCGTTATCTGGCCCATTATCTATCGTTTTATTCATTCATCGGCTTATGACCAAAACGTAATGTTCTCCCTTCGCAGACACATTTCATCCCAGATTCAACATTTTTCTAGCGTGGGCTCCTTTTTCTGTCAAGATTTCATTGTCTGAATCCGTTCAATTGCATTTGGAAACTCATTAATTCCTTCATTATCAGTATATTGAAAGTCAAAAAAACGCTCTGAATCCATACTATTCTCTAATTAACAATGTCGGTTGGGCTAATCGACCGATTACCAATGTGTTCATCCAAGTTGGTAACAGTCATGTCTTCCTGCGAAGGACGTCAATCTACCAATCCTTTCAAAACATTATCTATTGAGGCGTGGCTTGCTGTGAAAACTGGTGAAGGCCAATGGTGGGGGTATTCAATGAGGAATCATCTTTATTGAACACCATCAATGTAATGAAGTGAAGGTCTAGACCATGAACAACATTCATGTAGTTGGTAATCAATTCCATACGTTCGCGAGATGAAACAAAGATTTTTTCCTCTTTAACAAGGTAGAGGAATTGTTCCACGAATCGATTTTCCCCTGTCATGTTGTACATAAGTGTCTGATAATTGCCATTGAGATAAAGAGCCCCACCATCGATAACCACCACTTTATCATGTGCTTTAGGTTGGACGGTAGAAAATAAGCGGTAGTGTAACTTATCCCAATACGAGATATTAAACACCAGAGAATTTGGCTGAAAATCTTCAAGCTTGTTCTGAACTAATTGATAGTAGTCCGATTTCTTTTTCGAAGTTGAAACGAGCCGTGCTTTTTCTAAAAACATTAATGTTGAGAGAATCATTACAAGCACTATAATGAGCCCCCGTTTAGGTAAGCTCGTAGCCTCAGTTTTGCTCGGAAGTTTGTCCTTAGACACACCAGTCAGCAAAAGCGCTGCCATCATTGTGGAAGTAATGAAGTGGTGTTCTGTCTTAAGAAAAACACTAAACAAGACTATGATGAAGGTTGACAATACTAGCAACCACGCCATCGCACGATTCTTCTTCCAAAGTAGTAAAGCTGTAAGCAGTAGCGTTAGGAAATGAAACTTTAGGCAGAAAACACCTTCTGTAAATCTGACCCAACCATTTTTAACCCAGCCTGATTTCGAGAAGGCTTTAACCAATGAAATAGGGGTTTTATCTACCGGTTGTATATCTAGTTCTCGGAAGAAGTCTAGGTTCAATTCCTCTCGGTCGGCAAAGAAAAAATTTTGAGCAGCCTGCAATTTTATCTTTTCAGTTGGTTTCAGTCCGTCATCGTTTATCAGACCTTTTCTAAAATCAACGAGCGTATACTCATATTTTCGAAATTCCTTGTAGTAAGCATCTTCAGTGGTTCTTTCGGAGTTTAGGAAAACGATACTTAAGAAAGTGACGCTAAGAAAAGGCAGAACTAGGGCTGTCAACTTCTTTTGTGAAGCAGGAAAATTCAGAAGGGTAGCTAAAAAAAAGATGACCATTGAAATGACCACGGGTTCTGGGCGCACCAGAAAGCCTAATGAAACAAGAAAAACACCGGTTATAAGGGGAAATAATCGAGCTTTTTCAGTAAGAATATGTAGGCCCGTTATAGAAAGAAACATAGCCGTTTTAGAAAACTCAAACGGAAGAATTGGATCAAGAAGGCTAACAAGAACAGGAATCATTAGCCACGGAGTCTTTCTAGCTCTAATTAGGCTATGCACCCAGTATACCGCGCAGCAAAAAACAGAAATTAGCTGAAACCAGTCATAGATATCAGAACTGATACCATAGCTATAAATCAGGTTAAACCAGTAAGATATTCCAGAGAAGCAACCGAAAGTGTCTGGTAGCACATTGCTGCCACCGCTGTACATACCAAATATATATGTAGGAAAAACCGTGTCGCTTTCCGTTTGGTAGTAAAACCCTCCTGAACATAGGAAGACAAGGCCAACCACACTGGCTGTTCCAAAAAGTGCAATTATAAAATCCTTGCCGCTAAATCTATTTAATACGTGTTTCACCCGATTAAAATTACGGGCAAGGTAATACCTCAATGAATGGACTCTCCACTAATAAGCTTATTCACGGCATGCTGAAAAATAAATGAACCCCCTATTTTTTTTGACCAAACAGAGTTTTGTAGGCTTGGTAGCGTATTTAGGATGTGTGTATGATAAAAATCGTCAGGAACCTCCAATGCATCCACCTGGCCATGACCAGTGAATTGATAATGAAGCGATTTGGCTTCGGCTGGAATACTGGAATAGTTGATTGCTATTCTTCGGTTTTCGCTTTGGTTTGCTGGCGAACCATGAAACAGTCTATGGTCGTATATAATTGCATCCCCCTTAGCGAGTTTTATATCGATTATGGAATAACGATGGCTTACCTCGGGGGATTGTTTTTCGCACCATAACTTAAGGCCTGGCCCACCTCGGATAGTATACTCAAACTGATGGCTTTTTGGAAGAATCCAGAGGTGACCGTTAGTATCGGTTATATCGGTAAGCGGAGACCAAATAGTAATTGAACTAAATTGTTTTTCGTCTACCATACTCCAGTCCAAATGCAAATCAAAACCACTATCGGAATCTGGTTCTTTTACGGTAAAGCAGGAAAAAACGGGCTTGTATTCTTTCAATAAAATCTTTGCTTTTGGGTAAAATACTCGGTTTACTTCATTGGTAACTCCTTTTCTATAAAGCGGTCTATTGTCATGTAGTGTAGTGTGAAACCCAGAGTCCTTTTCAGCTGGGTTTTCATCATAGTATTTGGAGAGTTGAAGGACCTCTTTATCAGACAAAAAGTTTTTAATCACAACAAAACCCTCAGACTTAAATTGTGCATTCAACGCAGAGTCCTGAAATACTGTTTTTTCAAATGCTACCTTATCTATCATCTCTCGAAAAGTATTTTACGGCTCGTATCTCCAACCATTCAGCCGGCATGAATTCGCCTCCTTCAAATACAGATATATCATGTTTTAATTCGAAAGTTTCTCTGATTTCTGTATTGCTTTCGAACCGGAAACTGCGGATAAAATCAATGATAAAACCAGCCTTGCGAAGTTGACTAATAGTTTGATGAAGGTCTAAGGTAGCATAGTTGTATTCGCGATTTATATTGTCGATGGTTTTTAAGATCCGCTCTTGATTATCAGGATTGGCTGTTTCTCTCGGAAAGAAATCTTTGATATAAACATATCCGCCATCTTGCAGCACATCGTATGCTGACTGAATTGCGAGTTGGGAATGGGTGCTATGTCCCAACGATTCTAAGAACAGAACGCCATCCGCCTGCTGCGAAACGAGTGAATTCATCATTCGATAATCGCCTTGAAAACAATTAACCTTATGTGATAGACCAGCTTTGGCAATTTGTTTTTTTGCCGTAGCAACTTGTACGTCCGAAAGCGTCATTGCTTCAATTTTGACCGAACGGTTTTTGGCAAAAAAGATGGCAGGACCACAAACTCCACAACCAGCATCGACAAGATATTGTCCCTCCGACATTCCTGCACTATCAGCAATATAATTGAGAAGGTGCTCCTCGTCTTTCGGTCTGAAAGCCTGAATTACCTCGCCATAAATTCCTCGGTAAGCATCCGTCCATTCGTCATAATATGTAGAAACGGTGGAATGGGAAGGGTCTTTACTGAGGATGTGTTGAGCATTCAAAGAAAACCGTGGCACACGCTCGGTTTTTAGAATATCAGTTCCTTGGGGACTATTATCAGGTTTGTGAGAAAGAAAAAAATCAGGATTAACCCGATGAGCTTCCACAAAATCAGCGGCTATATCTGGCTGATAATAGTGCATTGGTTGCACCCCCTTCGGAATAAGAACCATGGCAATGGCAGGTCTACTCGTATTTGTTCTGTTTGGATTTGAATAGTGGATAAGACCGCTGTGGTATAACACTCCTTGGCCTGCTGATAAAGGAATAGGAATTGAATTAAGACGGACGAACCCCTCTTCTTCTTCATTGAAACGAACGTATGGGGTTGTTCGGATGGTCGGGGTAAAGGTGTGGCTACAGGGCCAAACATGAAGACAGCCATTACGCTCGTCAACATCGGTTAATGGAATCCATAAATTGTATGATGCGTGAAGGTTCTCATCTACATAGGACCAATCGGTATGAATACCAACGCCTCCTTCTGCTCCGGGATCTTTCACCACAAAATTTGTAAAAAGGATTTCGTATCCCGGAAGTATTATATCCACATGTTCTTGAAGAACACCTCTTATCTTGTTGTCAACCAGATTTTTATATTCATCATCTTGCTCCTGCATAGTAGAGTGGAAAGTTCCTGCTCCTGCAGTATGCGGATGGTCTTTAAAGAAAGAGAGTAGGTCGCCAATGCTCTTAGGTGGAAGAATGCAAATAGGAATGAAGCCCTTCTGAGTAAGTGCATCTTGATTTATAGTTAACCCTGTTAAACGCTCCAATACCATAGCAAACAGTTTATGAGCTTTTAAGTGAGGGAATCCTACTTACAAATTCAGACTCGGTTAGAACTCGCTGACCAAATGAAAATTCGCGCACTTTAGGAACATCCTTTGGTGGCTCATGCATATTGAAACGCATGAAAAAGTCCGAATCCACCTCGTAAACATCAAGCATTTTAGAGTCCTCGCTTGGCAAGTGATAATGAATTGCTGGAACATCTTTAGGTTTCATAATCAGTTGAATGGCAGACCGAACGATTTCACTATCATTTTGCGATGTGTAATGCAGAATACTATCATCCAAAATTACTGCCTGACCAATTTTGACATTAATCGGCTCCATGTATTTCGTCTTTATTTCATGTCGGAGGTTTTCGAAAACCCAAGGGATGGAAGGGCTCCGAAAGGCAGATAGTACCCGTTGGCTGCCTTTCACAACCTCCATTGTTCCGTTAATACGTGTTGCATCAATTAGAGGTATCCATACAGAGACTGAAGTAGCCTTTGATTCGTCTACAAACGTCCAATTCTGATGGATTGGAACCTCGCCAGAACCTGGTTCTTTGTCAAAAGTGTTGACTATGAGCGGTTCGTATTGGTCTAAGTAATGGTCGACAGCGGGAACGCAGAAGTTGCTAATTGACTTAAAAACATGGTTTCTGTATGCCTTATCTGTACTAAAGAAGCTCAGTTTGTAATGGCTGTCTGTGTTAAACTGAAGGTCTTTTTTCTGTTCGTTGATGTCGTTAAAAACAGACCGTAAACCTTCAAACTCTTTGTTCGAAAACAAGTCTACAATCACATATCCATCTCGGTGGAATGTTTCTTGCAGTTTAGGGTCTTTGAATACGCGTCTGATCATTTCACCTAATTTTTGGCTAGGCTAATATCCATAAATTGACCACAATATGACCGAAGTTTTTCTTCATCGATACTTGGGAAAACGCTTTCAGACTGGCCTAGAAAAGGAACTTCGGCTGGTTCATTCACAATATCGTATTGCATAAAGAAATCTGAATCAACAGCATATTTGTTTACCACGGTTCCCTGATGTGATGAATCTTTCCAAAAATGAATGACAGGAACATCAGCTGGAGTGTAAATGAGCGTAGCTGCCACGCGATCTGTATTAGACAAGTTTGGAGGAGAAAAGTGGACAAGCCGGTGATGCCAGATTACCGCTTCGCCAGCCTTTAGGAACACTTTTTCGTGATATTTTTTCTTGATTTCTTCATGAACATCTTCATACGGATCTGTAACTCCGGGGCCACGAACAGGGTTCTTAATTTGGTGAGAACCGGGCACCATGCAAATCACTCCATTGTCAAGTGTGAGGTCGGTAAGTGGTACCCAAACAGCAACACTGTCGTATTCATTTTCATCAACATAGGACCAATCCTGGTGTACAAACCAATCACTTTCTACACCGGGCTCCTTCACCATAAAGTTTCCGTATAACGGTTTTTGGTTCAGGAATATGCGACCCAATTTTTCAACGAGCGACTCCTTGATGATTCTATCTACGTTTTTTCTTAGGTCTTTATCTGGGCTGAACATTGTGCAATGAAACCCTTCATCTTTTGGTCGTGGTAAGGAATCATAAGCTTTGCGGAGGTTGCTTACATCAGCAGCGTTCAGCAAACTAGTTTGCGCAAATCCTTTCTCTTGAAAAGTCTGATTAAGCAAAGGGTCTCGAAACAGAGGAATGTGGTGCATTAAAAACGAATGTTTGAACGTGCTTAGAAACAACTGTTGCAGTCATACAAAAGTATCAGAGAACCATGAATGCTGAACATTTACTGCTCAGAGACCACATTGATGAAGGGTCGTCCCATCACTCTATCAAACAACTCACTAAGCCGCTTTTTTACATCCATTGATTCAGTATCTCGGATTGATTTATATCTCAAGCTACCGTCTGCGTTCCGAATAACTTGCATGTAAAATGCAAAAGAATCTTTGGGTTTTGTGGATTTGAAACTGGTGCGTCCGAACTTGAGCGTGTAAAAGTTTAGTGTGTTTTCGTCCGCCTGTGTTACAACGTAAAGCTGGTCGCTGAACCATTTTAGGCGATCAACACCATATTCGTCTTCAATATCAGCAATTAATTCATGGTTCTTTTGGAAAGAAACCCAAGACACATTTTTCGAGTCATCGAAAAAGGAATGGTATCCTATATGAAATGCAGAATCAGTTTCGGCTATGCCATACCAAAGGGCGATGTTCAAAGGTGTTGTTCCAACGAAGACCAGCTCCTTCTTTTCGGGTTCGGAAGCAAGGTCTTTTTGAAACACCTCAGTTACCAAATATTTGTTCAGGATTCCTGTGAGGAGATAAGCGCTGCTCAGCCCTAGGCCAAAATAGTTCACCTTTCTACGCCAACCATTTGTTCGGTTGATAAACGAAAGCGCAATCACACTCAGCAGAAACGGAACGGTATAGAACAAATCCACCACAAAAACGGTGGCAATGCTTACGCGATAATCCGAAAACGGGAGAAACAGTTGAGTTCCGTAAGTGGTTAGACAGTCGAGTAGTGGGTGTGTGAAAATTGCCCAAAAGAAGAGGTTTGTCCACTGTAAGAAATTGGCTTCGTTCTTTTTGCGATAGAGCCAATTCACAACCCAACCTAGTAGCGGAGCCATCAGAAAAGCAAAGGTTATAGAGTGGGAAATGCCTCGATGCAAGACAATTTCTTCTATTGCTCCACCACCAATTAATTGGATGTAAATCACATCCAAGTCGGGAATGGTTCCAGCAATTCCTCCCCAAAGTAAAGCCTTGTTGCCAATTTTCTTTCCTAGAGCGGCTTCAGCAACGGCCGCACCAAGTACAATTTGTGTTAAGCTATCCACGCGGCAAAACTAACAATGGAGCAAAGGAAAAGTTCCTGTGATTTTAGTTTCATTCAACATGGCTATATTTGGTTCATGTCGGTGGAGGTGAATGATAGAAAACAGGCGCAGCGTAATTACAGCGAAACACGCGAATGGCAGTCTGAGTTGAACACGTTGGTCATTGACCTTCTGTTTTACCAGCGCATGGTTGATATTTACGGTTTGAAAGCTACCGACCCCACTGAAAAGCGTGATATAGAACTTCTTAAAGAAATACTTCGCTCATTTATTCAGCATCGGGTTGAGAATCAAAAGACAAGACTTAAAATGCATGAGGAAGACCTTCAAAAAGTGGTGGAAGATCGCTTGCTTTTAAAAGACCGCGAGCTGCCATTTAAGCATAAAGACATGGCTGAGGAAATGCAGGATTTCAGAATGGCAGGAAATGGTTTGAAAAACGATTTGTACAATAAAATTGAACAGCTTAGAAGCTCTTGATGAGAAATTATATCAGAACATCAGTAGTCGTTTTACTCCTTGCAATTTTCGCGTTGCCATCCTTTGCTCAGCGCAGACCCAAAGACAAGCTGCTTGACAGAGTAAAGTTCGTAGTTATTATGGATGACCAGTCGGATAAAAAGAAAAAGGCAGAGTCGTTTGAGGAGGAGCTAAGCTTTCGAAATAATAGAATGTCTACTAGGCAAATGCGAACTCCAGACCGCGGAAGTTTTCAGATGGGAGAATATGCAATATCTAAAGTGGAAAAAATAATGGATGATGCTGTTTATCACTTTCAGGCGATAAACAAAAACCCGAAAGGAATGTCCTTGAAGTGGGAAGGTAAAGTGTTGGGAAACCGCATTGAAGGCAAGGCTACGGTTTCTAAAAAAGGAAAAATTAAAGAGGTGTATAGTTTCAGCGGAGAGAAAAAAGAAAAGTAGCGCGTCTATTTTACAACCTTGGCCTGAAACATCTGGTAGGGCACAGCATTCATTTCTCCTTCCTTGTTTATCTGTAGAATTCCTTTGAAGGTTACAATTTGATCGGTGCTAAATCGAGGTAGTTTACTCGCAGGAAAAATCTCTACAACCGTTTCTGGACCTGCGTTTCCGCAGAAAAAACAATTAGCAAAAGCATTGGCCGAAACCATATACATGCCGAGTTCCACATCCACAGGAATTACGTAGCCTTTCACCAAAATTTCTTTCCCTTGGTAGGCCAATAGCTTGGATGCAAATTCGGGTGGCTTTACATTCACTTCAAACCCAAATGTTTCTGAATACTGTTTGTGAAAAGTGACTTGCGCAAACGTATCCCAACTAATCAGCGATTGGGCAAAGCCAGAAGTGGAGACAATCGTCATCAGGAAGAAAAAAAGCAGTCTACTCATTTCGGAGTGGCGTTTTGTAGGATGTAGTTACAATGCTCAAGGTCGTCCCAGTTCAGCTTTAATCGACCTCGGAAAGTGATAATTTCATCTGTTTTGAAAACATCTTTCATTGATTCGGGAAATTGCAGTTCCATTACGCTTTCTGGACCTGCATTTCCGCAGAAAAAACAAGAAGCAAATGGATTGGCCGAAAGCACGTAATAGCCAGATTCCACATCCACAGGAATTACGTAGCCTTCAATTTCAACCAGTGTGTTATCTAAAGCCAAAACCTCCTTGCTGTAATCCGGATAAAAGACAACCTCTTCGTACTCTTCAAAATATTTTTCGCCCCATTCGACTTTTGCCAAAAATGCCCAGTCTATTTTTGTGTGCTGCGCGATTACTTCGGAAGAAGAGAAAAGGAAAAAGGAGAAAAGTAAGAATGTAGGAAAAAGCACTGCATGTCTGATTTGACCGTAGCTGGCAGATGTTTTCTCCATGAAAATCCCCCGACTCGAAAAGTTCCGCAAGCTCCACTTTCGAGCCACCCCCTTTTGAAGGGGGACAGAGGTCAGTCCTCCTTTGAAAAGGAGGTGCCGAGGAACGAGGCGGAGGATTTTATTTTTAAGAAGAAAAAAGAGGCTATTCATTTCTTAGAACACTTGAAATATCAGAACGATAAGCACGAATGGCGGGTATAAGTGCTGCAATTAATCCAATGCATAGCGTGAGTGGCAGCAGCCAAATTTCTACTTGGGCAACACCAGTTTGCGAGACTGAAAATTGAAACTGATCTTCTCCGAAGTATGAAAGTAGCATGATGCCAACTCTTCCCAAGATGATGCCAAGTGTGTAGCCAGCCAAGCAAAGCAACAGGCTTTCTTGTACGATAAGTCCGAAAAGTTTGAATGGCGAAGCGCCTAACGAACGCATCAACGCAAGTTCATATTTCCTTTCTTTCAGTGAGTTGAGAAGTGAAATGAAAACACTCAAAGCGGCAATGCACATAATCACCATTCCAATGATTTGCAATGTGGTAAATCCAACCCCCATCAACGAATAAAGACGATTGATTTCGATGGCTGGAAGTGCGGCTTGCATGGAGGTTTTTTGGTTCACCATGCGTGGTATTTGCATGATTCCCATTGGGCTTTTAAACTTGACCAATAGGGCAGTTATCTCACCCGCTTCTTCTTCTACTTCGTGGGAGTGTTCGCCTTCATGGGCGTGTTCCGCCTCATCATGATTGTGAATATCCCAAACGCTTTCGGTGGATGTAAGAATGAGCCGATCGGCAACAGTACCTGTTGGGTTTAGAATTCCCACCACGTTATAATGAGACTCTTCGTGTGCGTGACCCTCTTCATTAAATCCATGATTGCCATGAAAATGAGAACCCATTTTCAGATTCAACTTTTCGGCAGAGGAACTCCCCAAAACCACATCCATGCTATTGCTCCACACTTCGCCTTCGGAAAAGGTTGCCTTGTAATGTGAGAGGTAAAGCGAATCGGTTCCCACAATTCTGAAGCCTTGGTAACTATCGCCATACGATAGCGGAATACTATACTTGATAAGCGGATGTCGCTTCAGTTTATTCACTTCCGCAAGCGGAATATTCCCCGTTGGATTATCGATCTGATAAACTGCAGAAAGGATAAGCTGCAACGGACTTCCTTTGGCACCTACAACCATGTCAATACCACGGATGTCGCGGTTAAAACGGTCGTTGAGTTGTTCGCTCACCGTCACGATAAACGAAACCATTCCTACGCCAATTCCCAAAAGCATCACGCTCAGAATAGTGGAAAGGAAATGCTCCTTCAAATTCGCATATGCCAGCTGCAACATCCTCATAACGAAACCGATTTTTGAAATCTATTTTTTAATCGTTGATCATGTGTCACGATAACTAAAGCCGCACCGTGACCCGTTACTGTTCGTTCAAAAAGCGATGCAACGGCTTCGCAATTTTTATCGTCTAACGCGGAGGTTGGCTCATCTGCAAGCACGATTTTCGGTTTGGTAACCAAAGCCCGAGCAATGGCTGTTCGTTGGCGTTCGCCAATGCTCAGTTCACTTGGACGATTATTTGCCTTGTCACCAATCCCCAGTTCGTTCAGTAATTCCAGGGCGAAAGGGTCATTGTTTGGCAGGCCCGCTAAACTTCGCGCCAATTGTAGGTTTTGCATTACGGTTACCGAGCGGATGAATTGAGCTTGCTGAAAGACTATCCCGATGTTCTTTCCACGAAAGCTGTCGCGACTCCGTCCATTTAGCTCAGTCATGGGTTGGCTGTCAATCATGACAGAACCTTCGTTTGGTTCCATCAACCCCGCCAATAAATGAAGCAATGTCGTTTTCCCCTTGCCGGATTGGCCAAGAACTAATAGAACTTCTTGTTTCTCTAATCGAAAATTAGGGAACGAAAAACTTGGTCCGTTGGAATAGTTAAACGAAAGGTTATTGGTCTGAAGCATTTTCACAAACGCTCAAATATAATCTGTATGGTTAAAAGTTTGTATTATCATTTCTCACAAACTTATTTAACAACAAGGTTTTGATTACGTCTTTGTGAACAGTGAACTTTCTATCTTAGCCGCACAATCCTAGTTGAATTCATGAGTCCATTTAATCCGTTCAATCCTCAGACCGTATTTTCATTGCTGGCGTGTATTGTGTCTTCATATGCTTTGGGTGTATTCTTAGTCAAAAATCAACTCTCAGGCCTGATGAATGTTGGTATGAGGATTAGCCTAGGGGCTGTCTTTGGGGTCGCACTTATTGCAGTAATTCAATCAAAAGGGACCACTGTGATGTTGCCGATTTTGATTTTATTCATCGCAATAGCAGCCTCAAACTGGATAAAAGAGAGAAAGCTCTCCATAGAAGACCTCAATGAGTTAAACAAATACCACTGGATAACGCTATTGGGCATATTTGCGGCTTTTTATCTTCTTGAGGGGTTCAGGATTAATATAGAACAGGCTGGTCAAATCTTTGTTGGAAATCCCGACACAGCATGGTATTCGGGTTACGGCCATAGCTTGTTCAATAGTGGTCGCGAAACAGTCCCTGAACACCACCCAAAAGACACCAGCAGTCATTTGTATCATTTTGGTGATTTATGGATGTCGGGAATAATCTCCAATATTTTTGGAGTGTTGCCGTATTATGCAAATGGTCTTGTTCTGCGGGTCTTGTGCATGGGAGCCATAACTGTAAGTGTTTTCGGGTGGGTGGCTACAAAAAAAAGCGGGGTTATTCTATCTAGCATTGTTGGCTTTTCTGTATTGTATGTAATCGCATTATCCCCATTCAACCTAGGGGAACAGGCCCCAATGCTTTTTAGGTGGTTTCGTTCAGACTACCCAATGTACTTAAAGCCCTCACACCTGATAATCGCGATATGTGCGATACCCATTTTGCTTCTTCAGTTAAAAAGGGGGGTTTCGGCTGTCACATGTATCGGGCTATTATGGCTACCTCTTTTGAATTTGGGCATGATACTTATGCCTGTTTTTGGGGTGTTTTTCTGGAGTCTATTCGTTTTGTTTTCTAGGAAGATGAGAACAAAAGAGAACCTTCAGCTATTGCCAATATTACTAGTAGCATCGAGTGTCCCAGCGTTATATTGCTGGGCTACAGGTAGACTACCCACTCCAGACAGCCATGTTTCCATGGGTTTTGTTTATCTGTTTTTGCACACCGTATTTCGGACGCTGCTGTCTCAGTTGCTCCTATTTCCTTATCTTGTTGGCGCGTTTTTGTTTTGGTGGTCTTCTGATTTTGAAGTCAGAAAGGTTATTGTATTTAATGCATGTCTTTATTTTGGGGCAATGGTTGGATTTTCCTACATCTATTCACAAATGCCATCAGGAAATACTTATCAATTACTTACGTTGCATTTTCAGTCGGTTTTTGCGCCTGTCGGAATCTTCGGCTTTGTGCTTTTCTTAAATAAAAAAAAGAGGATAGGGGTTTTGGGCCTTTCTCTTATAGTTGGCCTTTCAGCTTTTCATTGCTTCAACACTCAAGGGCATAAAGTTCATTATGATTGGAGCTATTGGGGCGCAGCGTCAAAGGATTATCATACCTGGGCAACAATTCCTGTTTCTGATGTCTTAAAAATGAGAACGATGTTCGCGAATCTAGAGCGAGTTAAATTGGGATATTTCATCTGCAACCCAAAAGTCAGTGAGCGAGCTCACTATTCTGCATTTGTTCAATTAAAGGGACTGATTCCAGGTCTAGAACTGTATCGCTTAAATTTTTTGGCATCGGATACTTCAGAGTCAAAAGAGATGATTGAGGGTTATAAACGCACGGCTCTCGGCTATGAGGTTTTTAGTGAAGGAGACTTTGATAACGTTTCAACTAAGCTCATCAAGCTTATTAAGCCTATAGCTTTAATCCGGCCTGTCGCGGATAATTACTCGCTGAGTACAGCTATCTACGACAACGCCCCTCTGATTGAGAACACTCCGAATTTTTGTATCCCTAAAGAAATGCTCGAACTCTACCCTAAAAACAAGTCAACGAATCAGTTTGTCTTTTATTTTAACACTGAGGATGAATCTTCAAATTAGCGAAGAGATTATGCATCATTTGTACCCACAGACAGTATGCTTGAAAGACCAAGAAGAAACCGTGCTACCGAAACCATCAGAAGTATGGTTCGTGAAACACGTTTAGACCTTTCTAATCTCATCTATCCGCTTTTTGTGGTGGATGGAAAAGGAAAGAAGGATGAGATAGGCTCGTTGCCAGGGATTTTTCGCTTTTCGGAGGACAAACTTCTGAAGGAAGTGGAGGAAAGTATGAATCTAGGTTTGCGCTCCTTTGTGCTTTTTCCAGCGGTTGAGGATTCGCTGAAAGACAAAACGGCCACCTACAGTTATAATGATAAGAACTTTTATTTACGCATCATCGCGAAGCTGAAAAAGGAGTTTCCTGAATGCTGCTTGATTAGTGATGTGGCTATGGATCCGTACAGTTCTGATGGCCATGATGGCTTAGTGCAAGACGGGAAAATTCTGAATGATGAATCGCTCGATATTCTTGGTAGAATGGCAGTGGCACAGGCAGAAGCGGGCATCGATATCATCGGCCCATCTGATATGATGGATGGACGAATTCAGCACATCCGTGAGGAGCTGGATGAAGAGGAATTCGAAAACGTTGGGATTATGAGTTACACGGCAAAATATGCCAGTGCTTACTACGGGCCGTTTAGAGATGCCTTGGGAAGTGCGCCAAAAGCAGGCGATAAGAAAACGTACCAAATGGATCCCGCTAACAAATGGGAAGCGCTTCGCGAAGCAGAATTGGACGCGGCTGAAGGAGCAGATTTTCTAATGGTAAAACCAGCGCTTCTGTACTTGGATATCATCCATCTTTTGAAGGAAAAATTTGAATTGCCGATTGCGGCTTACAATGTGAGCGGAGAATATGCTATGCTTAAAGCTGCCGCACAAAACGGCTGGCTTGATTATGATAAGGCGATGCCTGAAATGCTACTGAGTTTCAGAAGGGCTGGTGCTTCGGCCATTCTAACCTATTTTGCCAAGGAATATGCACAAATGCTGAAAGACGGAAAGCTTGCTTAAGATAGACATGCATACGCACATCATGCCGCGCGAAATGCCAGATTTCGCGCGAAAGTTTGGCTATGGCGATTTTATCATGCTTGATCATGTGGAGCCTGGAATGGCAAACATGATGCAAGGCAGACGATTTTTTCGACAGATAAAAGAGAACTGCTGGAACCCAGAAATACGGATTTCGGAGTATGAAGAATACAATACGCAGGTTCAGGTGGTTTGCACAATTCCAGTGTTGTTTTCATATTGGACTAAGCCTAAAGATGGAGCAGAAATTGCTCGGTTTTTGAATGATGATCTTGCTAAATCAATTGCGCCATACAAGAAGAATTACATCGGTTTGGGAACACTTCCCATGCAAGACACCGACCTTGCTATTAAGGAATTGCAGCGGTGCAAAGAGCTAGGCTTTCCGGGCATTCAAATTGGCTCCAACATTAACGATAGGAACTTAGATGAACCTGAATTCTATCCCATTTTTGAGGCTTGTCAAGATTTGGGAATGGCGGTTTTCGTCCATCCATGGAACATGATGGGAATGGATAAAATGAAGAAATACTGGCTGCCTTGGTTGGTTGGAATGCCAGCCGAAACATCTCGTGCAATTTGCTCTATGGTTTTTGCGGGGATTTTTGAAAAGCTACCTGACTTGAGGGTTTGCTTTGCGCATTCTGGTGGTTCGTTTATTCCAACAATTGGACGGATTGAACATGGTTTCAATTGCCGTCCAGACCTTGTTGCCATAGATAATGATGTAAATCCACGTGATTATCTTGGAAAATTTTGGGTGGACTGCATTACGCATGATGCCGATACGTTGAAATTCATTATCGATAAAGTTGGCTCAGAAAAAGTATGTTTGGGAAGCGATTACCCTTTTCCGCTTGGCGATTTGGAGATTGGTAAATTTATTGAAGACATGAACCTGCCCCAGCGCGATGTGGAGAATATTTTTTGCCATTCTAGTTTGGATTGGTTGGATCTCAAACAGGAACAATTCAATTGAGTACAGAAATAGAAATATCCGTGGTAAGTCCTGTTTATCGGGCCGAAGCTATTTTGCCAGAACTAGTTTCAAGACTAGAGAATGCTCTCGACTCCATGGGAGTGAGTTTTGAGATTATTCTTGTGGATGATCGCAGCCCCGACAGTTCCTGGACGGTATTGAAAGGGCTCGCACAAGAACAGCCTTCATTGAAGGTCTGTCGCCTGAGCAGGAACTTCGGACAGCATTATGCCATCACCGCAGGGCTTGGCCTGGCAAAAGGCAGATGGGTGGTGGTGATGGACTGCGACCTTCAGGACCGGCCAGAAGAGATTCCTGCCCTTTATGCAAAGACCAAGGAAGGTTTTGATGCCGTGGTTGCCAGACGAGCCCAACGTCAGGACACGTGGATGAAAAGGATGTCATCCAAAGCATATTACGTCACATTCAGCTATTTGACAGACACAGAACAGGATCCTGCTGTTGCAAATTTTGGCATCTACCATCAAAAGGTTATCAACGCCATCCTTTCTATGAAAGATCAGATTCGTTATTTCCCCACCATGTTGCAATGGGTAGGTTTTGAACGTGGCTTTTTAGATGTGGTGCACGATGCGAGATTAGAAGGAGAATCATCCTACAACTGGCGGAGTCTTTTTGCCCTTGCATTCAACAACATTCTTGCTTTCTCGGATAAACCGTTGAGGCTTACCGTACGGTTGGGTTTTTACATATCTGTCATTTCGTTGGGCATTGGTGTTTTCTATTTCATTCAGTATGTGTTAGGAGAAATTGATGTGCTTGGTTTTGCAAGCCTCATTATCTCCATTTCGTTTTTCTTCGGAATGGTCATTATGATTCTTGGAATAATCGGTCTCTACCTTGGAAAAGTGTTTGAAAAGGTGAAAGACAGGCCGGGGTTTATTATCAGCGAGCGAAGCGATGGAGAGTAATCTGGAGACCGTCCTATATTTAATAGGCAAGAAGGGTCTCATTGCTTTACAGGCGCTTGTGGATGCCGGCCATTGTTCAAGTATTAGTACGGTTGTAGTTGCAACAGATAAGGGCGTTGTCGAGGACTATTCGGAAGAAATCAAGAGCCTTGCGGAACAACGGGACATCAATGTCTTTGACCGAACAGACAAGCAATCCTCGAAACTGTCAGGTACATATGCCTTTGCAATTGGTTGGAGATGGTTGATTGAAACATCGAAATATGACACTATTATCGTCTTTCATGACTCACTTTTGCCAAAATACCGTGGATTTGCTCCGTTGGTTGCCCAACTAATTAACGGAGAAACAAAAATTGGCGTGACCGCTATAGTAGCCTCAGCTGGTTATGATGAAGGCCCTATTGTTTCACAAGAGTCAATTACTATCGACTATCCCATTAAAGTTGAAAAGGCGATAAAATCTGTAGCACAATTGTACGGGAATCAGATTGTAGAGATTTTGGATAAGATAACGAACAAGCGCGGACTGAGCCCTGTTCCGCAGAATGATGCAGCTGCTTCGTATAGTGTCTGGAGAGACGATGAAGATTTAAGGATTGATTGGACGAGAAGTAGCGAGGAGATTAAAAGGTTTGTAGATGCAACAGGCTTCCCGTTTAATGGCGCGTTTTCTATGCTGGACAACAAACGAATAGTGATTAAGGAAGTGGAGCTAGAACCTAGCGTTCATTTGGAATTCAGGCATACAGGAAAAACAATTATGTTTAGAGACGGCAACCCAATAGTTATTTGTGGAAACGGGTTAATCAAGATAACGGAAGCATACTGGTATGACTCTGGAACCCGTTTGACAAAATGGCCAAAATTTCGAATGCGATTCGTTTGAGATGAAACACACACCTTTTAATAACCCGTATCTCACCGGCAAGGAAACCGATTACCTGCAAGAGGCCGTTGCCACAGGCAAGATTTCTGGTAATGGAGTGTTCACCAAAAAGTGCCATTCCATTCTTCAAGAGATTACCAAAACACCCAAAGTACTGCTTACCACTTCGTGCACAGATGCCCTGGAGATGTCCGCTATTCTTGTGGACATTCAAGGAGGAGACGAAGTCATAATGCCTTCATACACATTCGTCTCCACGGCAAATGCCTTTATACTCAGGGGTGCAAAAATTGTTTTTGCGGATAGTAGAGCAGACCACCCAGGAATGGATGAGTCGCTGGTTGAAGACCTGATTACAAATCGGACAAAGGCCATCGTTTGTGTGCATTATGCAGGTGTTGCATCAGACATGGGGAAACTGAAAGAATTAGCAGACAGGCATGGAATCTTCTTAATAGAAGATGCCGCGCAGGCTATTGATTCGTATTACCAATGGCCAGATGGACGCAAGCAAGCATTGGGAAGCATTGGTCATCTTGGGGCGTTCTCCTTTCATGAAACCAAGAACATTCAATGTGGAGAAGGAGGGGCGCTACTCATCAATGACAAACGCTTTGCAGATAGGGCGGAGATTATTTGGGAAAAAGGAACAAACAGAACTGCTTTTTGGAGAGGGGAGGTTGATAAATACGGCTGGGTAGATATTGGCTCTTCCTTCCTTCCATCAGAATTGAGCGCGGCATTTCTCTATTCGCAATTAGAAAATATAGCGGCTATTCAGAAAAGACGACTGGAAATATGGGAACAGTATTATGTGGGACTACAGCCCTTGTTTGAAGCAAAAAAAGTAGGCCCTCCGTTCATTCCCAACCACGCAAGCAATAACGCGCACATGTTTTACTTGGTGTGCGCATCTGAAGAGGAACGCACGAACTTAATTGCACATTTAAAAGCGGTAGATATTCATGCCGTTTTCCATTATCAATCGCTTCATGCATCGCCTTATTTTGAGAACAAGCATGACGGAAGACCCTTGCCATGGGCCGACACATACAGTTCTTGTTTGGTAAGGCTGCCGTTTCATCTTCATTTAACTAATGATGATGTAGATCGGATTATTCGACATGTTCACCTTTTCTATGTCGGCACGGTATGATTTCGAAGGAAGCCTTTTTAAAACTGATAACCCCAACAAATTGGGGTTTTTGGGTCTTGATTGGTTTGCTAATGCGTGTTGTTCAGGTATATCTGTTTCAATCAACAATCCCGTTTGAAGCAGACCTGGGTTATGTGTATTTTTCAGGAGACTCTTGGTATTATCTCGAATTGGCAAGGAACTTCATTAACGAGGGGGAGTTTTTCCTGTTCAACAAGCACATTTTCGTAGAACCGATAAGGAGAATAGTTGAATCAGAGGCAGGGAGTTATTTATTGGAAAAGAACTATTGTTTCCGCATGCCGGGCTATCCCATGTATCTCGCTCTATTTATGCTACTGTTTGGGCAGACTACTGGAATAACAATAGCGGTATACGTTCAGGTGGTTATTGTAGTGGTGGCACTCTATCTGTTGGCACGACTTGTTCAGGATTTAACAGAATCTAAATGGGCCTTTTACCTTTCCTTTTTCCTCCTGATGGTATCCTTGTTCTTTGGTAAATGGAGTTTTTCGGTCATGTCAGAACCTCTTGCGTTTTCGTTCTTGACTATTTCCATATATCTTCTTCAAATAAATAATCTCGGAAGAAAACAGCGGATTTTAGCCTTGGCGGGGGTTTGTGTCACCGGAGCTGTTTTCATGCGTCCATTTCTTCTACCCATACTTTTTCTCCTTACGTGTCTTGTGTTTATCCGAAAGTTTAATGTGAAGTCGGTACTTGTATTTTTAATTCCTTTCCTTCTGATTGAAGGGGCTTGGATTACCAGAAACTATATCAAGACCAGTAATTTCATATTACTGGAATCTTCGGCTGATTTCTACCAGAATACAAATCCAGTCTATGCTCGTTGGGTTAAATTAGCAGAATTATGTGGGGAGAATAAGATTTTTTGGTCTTCACTTACCATGGGCGGATGGATAATGCCAATGGATTATTTGAGCAGTATTCGCAATGGAGAATCTACAGACGAGATTCTACCCGACTATTTCACGAAGGATGTGTATCGGTTGACCATGGCTCATGAACTTCGTTCCAAGTATCATCATATCGTTAATGACACCTTAGATTATCAATTTAGGTTGAAGATGGAGAAGGAAGGTTTGGTGTTGATAGATAGCCTTAGAGATGATTTTTTGCTGAGTCATTCTTTTGTTGAAATTGCGGTTTTCCGTATTCGAGGCCTATATCGCCTCATAATGTCGATACCAGCCGAGTTGTCTTATAGGGGGGTTTTCAAGTACCCCTTTAATGTAATAGTGTCTGCAGGATTCGTTATTTTGAATACGGTTGTGTTGTTTTTCGGATTGGTGGCTTCTGTTTTAGTCTTGTTTGGTGGTGTTCTTATGTCTAAGAAGCGAAGCTATTTAGTCTTATCTCTCATACCCTTATCCGTTATGTTTGTCTATGGAATTGCTTTTGCAATTCAAGAGACAAGGGCATTATCGATTCCTTTTTCGTTTCTGCTTGCTAACTCTGTCATTGTGTTTTTTGATAAAAACCTAATGGGAACACGCAACCGGAGGCTGCTGGCCCTACTGCTTATAGTGTCTATTGCGTTCGGAGTTTATAGGCTTATTCAATACATCCAGTGGTAACGTAGAAGAATACAAAGAAACTTAGCTAATGAACATACCGTTCCAAAATCTTCAACCTCAGAATGAATCCGTTAAGGCCGAATTGGAAGCGGCCTTTCGGCAGGTTTGCAAAAGCAATAGCTTTATCCTTGGTGAAAATGTAAAGGTGTTTGAAGAGAATTATGCGGCCTATAATCAAACCAAATACGCCATTGGGGTAAGCAGCGGATTAGACGCACTCACTCTTTCTTTGAAGGCTCTTGGTATTGGAGCGGGCGATGAAGTGATTGTTCCATCAAACACCTACATCGCAACAGCCATAGCTGTAAGTCATGTGGGAGCAACTCCCATTTTTGTCGAGCCGAAAAAAGACACTTACAACCTTGACCCAAGCCTAATTGAGGCAGCTATTACCAGCAGTACCAAGGCCATTATTCCAGTTCATCTTTACGGACAGGCTTGCGAAATGCATGCAATAAATGGCATTGCCAACAAGCATGATTTGTTCGTAGTTGAAGACAATGCACAGGCGCATGGTTCAAGTTTTGATGGTAGAAGAACAGGAAGTTGGGGAGATGCAAACGCAACAAGTTTTTACCCAGGAAAAAACCTAGGAGCTTTGGGTGATGGAGGGGCAATTACAACGGACAATGAAGACCTGGCGGAACGAATTAAGACACTTCGCAATTACGGAAGCTCTAAAAAGTACTACAATGACCTCATCGGTTATAATAGCCGACTAGATGAAATGCAAGCAGCATTTTTGAGTGTTAAATTGAAGTATTTGACCACATGGACGGAAATGCGCCAGAAAGCGGCCAATCAATATTTGGTTGAATTACAGGGTGTGGGTGATTTAATTTTGCCGGTCACTCATCCCAAATCAACACACGTTTACCATCTATTTGTTATTCGCACAGACAAACGAGATGAGCTGCAAATTTTTTTGAGTGACCAAGGTGTTGGCACAATCATTCATTACCCTATTCCTCCTCACTTACAGAAGGCGTACGAAAACCTAGGTTATACAACGGGTGACTTTCCAATTGCAGAACGTATTGCAGAAACGTCTTTAAGCTTACCCATGTACCCAGGCATTACCGAAAGTCAGATTCATCAAGTGGTTGCGGGGGTAAAAGCATTTTTTGGTGAGTAAAATTTCGATCGTTATTCCGTGCTATTACAATGAGAAAAATATTCCCATTACGACAGCTACCCTTCTTGAAAACGAAAAGAAATTTTCTTCCGAGATAACGTTTGAATACCTTTTTGTGGATGATGGCTCTGGAGATGGTACATTAATAGAGCTAGAGCGTTTTTATCGGGCGAATCCACATAAAACAAAGGTTATTTCTTTGTCCGAAAATGTTGGTTCCTACAACGCCATTTTTGCTGGTTTTGAATATCTAACGGGAGACTGCGTGGTGGTAATGAGTGCAGATTTACAGGACCCACCAGAACTTATTGAGCAGATGTTTCAAAAATGGACTGAGGGGAATAAGGTTGTAATTGCGGTGAGAGAGCGTAGAAATGACCCATTCTCTACACGGGTTTTCGCCTCCTTATTCAATATGATTTTGAAGACTTTTGGCTTACGTAATTTGCCCTCAGGGGGATTTGACTTCTGCCTCTTCGACCAATCACTCGTTCAGGAATTAAAGATACGAATGAGGTCGGGAATTAACGGATTATTGCTTTTGCTTCTCATCGAGAAAAACCCATCAATACTACTTTACGAAAAGAGAAAAAGAGAACTCGGAAAATCACAATGGACCTTCAAGAAAAAACTTGCACTGGCCGTTAACACGATTTTGTTTTTCTCAGCTTCTAAGCGAACTCAAACACGCGAACTTTATCATATCAGAGAAACTTACGGTGTTTGATAGCCCGAATATTTTCTGAGTGAGTTACTTTCAACACTTTTGTACGATAAAATTAAATAGCTATAGAATTAAGAATATGATGAATCAAAACATAATAGTTATCGGTTTTGCCATGTCTATTTCCATGATTCTAGGCTGCAAACCAAGCAACACAAGTACAGAAACAAGCATGAAACCACCAATAGCAGAGGTTAATCCGCACGAAATGACCATTCATGGTCATACAAGAACAGACAATTATTTCTGGTTAAAGGAGCGGGAGGATGAGAAAGTGATTAAGTATTTGGAGGACGAAAATGCGTACACAGCAGAAGCTCTTTCAGGCACAAAACAATTCCAGGAAGACCTCTACAATGAAATGCGTGGTCGTATTAAGGAAGATGACGAAAGCGTTCCTTACAAAGACAATGGCTACTTCTACTATACCCGATATGAAGAAGGCAAGGAATACAAATTACACTGTCGTAAAAAAGGCTCTCTAGAAGCTAAAGAAGAGATTTTTATTGATGAAAATGAAATGGCTGTAGGTCATGATTATTTCTCTTTGGGTGGGATAGAAATTAGCGATGACAATAAGATTGCTGTTTTCGGAATTGACACCGTAAGTCGAAGAATTTATACGCTCTATTTTAAGAATTTGGAGACGGGCGAGTTGTATTCAGAAACTATTTCTGGCTGTTCTGGCGGAGGTGCTTGGGCTAAAGACAACAAGACATTTTTCTACATTTCTAAAGATTTAGAAACACTAAGAACCAATAGAATTTTACGTCATGAATTAGGAACAGACGTTGCTTCTGACGTTCAAATTTTCAAGGAAGAAGATGAAACCTTTACATGTTATGCTTGGAAAACCAAAAGCAAAGACTTAATCATGATTGGCTCTTTCCAAACGGTTTCTTCAGAATTTCAAATGTTAGATGCTGGTAACCCAACAGGTGATTTTACGATGATTCAGGCGCGAGAAAGAGACCATGAATACAGCGTTTCTCAATTCGAAAACAAGCTTTATATCACCACAAATTGGGAAGCGAAGAATTTCCGTTTGATGGAAACTACAGTTGACAAACCAGGAAAGGAAAACTGGAAAGAAGTACTTGCACACAGAGAAGAAACGCTTCTTGAGGGAATTGAAATCTTCCAAAATTACATGGTGGTTAATGAGCGCAATGGAGGACTTTCTCAACTCAGAGTTATTAATCACGAAACAGGAGATGAGCACTTTTTGGATTTCGGAGAAGCGGCTTATACCAGCTATATTGGAACCAATATGGATTTCGATACTCAGGTGCTTCGTTATGGTTATTCATCACTCACCACGCCTTGGTCTACGTTGGATTACAATATGAATACCAAGCAAAAAACACTGCTTAAGGAACAAGAAGTTATTGGCGATTTTGACCGAACCAACTATGCAACCGAAAGGGTAATGGTAACGGCTGATGATGGAACACAAGTACCAATGTCAATTGTTTACAAAAAAGGGCTGAAGAAAGACGGAAGCAACCCAACCCTGATTTATGCTTATGGGTCTTATGGCTCAACAATGGATGCATACTTCAGTTCGGTAAGACTGAGTTTGCTTGATAGGGGCTTTGTCTATGCTTTAGCTCACATTCGTGGAGGTCAGGAAATGGGCCGTGGATGGTATGATGATGGAAAGCTGCTGAATAAGAAAAACACGTTTACTGACTTCATTAACTGCGGAGAATATCTTATCGAAAAGAACTTTACAACTAACGAAGGTCTGTTTGCAATGGGTGGTTCTGCTGGTGGTTTGCTGATGGGAGCAATTGTAAATATGCGACCAGAGCTGTGGAAAGGCGTTGTAGCGGCTGTTCCTTTTGTTGATGTAATAACAACCATGCTTGACGAAACAATTCCGCTTACAACGGGAGAGTACGATGAGTGGGGAAATCCGAACGAAAAGGAATACTACGATTACATCTTAAGCTACTCGCCATACGATAACGTAGAAGCGCACGAGTACCCAAATATGTTGGTAACAACAGGACTTCACGATAGTCAGGTTCAGTATTGGGAACCGGCCAAATGGGTTGCTAAATTGAGAGTGAATAAAACGGACGACAATTTGCTTCTACTTCACACAAACATGGAAGCTGGGCATGGAGGTGCAAGCGGACGATTTGAAAGCTTGAAAGAAACCGCAATGGAGTACGCGTTTATGTTTAAATTGGCTGGAATAGAAAACTAAACAGTATGTGGCCGATACAAAAAGCGATTTACTGGGCAGGAGCGCTTCTGCTCTGTCTTGTTTCAATTCTGCTCTATTTTCCAGGCAGCATGGGAAACGATTCATTATCGCAATGGTATCAGGTAAACGGAATACTTGCCGTTAATGATTGGCATCCGCCCATAATAGTACACCTATGGTCGATGTTCAACGTTGTTCTGAAAGGCCCTGCTGGACTATTGATTTTTCAGCATATACTCTATTGGTCGGGGTTGGCGCTACTGATTGATGCAATGGTTTTTGGTCGAACAAATTCATTAAAACTGGCCATTCTGGCGGTCATCGGACTCTTCCCCGTTGTGTGGTTTAGCTTGGCATCTGTATGGAAAGATGGGTTAATGATTTCGGCTTTGATTTTCGCGGTAGGCCTTTACGCGTTTGCTCGCAATCATAAATTCGTCAATCAACTCTTTAGGGCTGGAGTTGCAATTAGTATCTGGCTCGCGTTGATGTTGGCTTGTGGCGTCAGACATAATGCTTTGCTGGCGGTTTTGCCCTTAGTTTTCATGATGGTTTATGACTTTTTTCCAAATGTCGGGCAACTCAAGAAAATAGCCCTCGGAGTAGCCCTGTTTTTAAGCATATTTTCCCTCTCAAGGGCTGGCAATCAGTTTGGTGTTAATCAACATTACCCTTACCTAGTAAATCAGTTGGTGTTTTGGAACTTGGCTGGTCTATCAATTGAGGCTGATGAGATGCTCGTGCCGACCGAGGCATTTATACAAAAGGATTCAGCTAAAGTTGATGTCTTGAAGAGATATTATAACGATGCCTCTAATAACAATCTCGTTTTTAGTTCTGGGATTATCAACGCCAAAATTTGGGAAGACGAAGTTGTGGGAAAGAGGGTTTTAAATGATGGGCTGAACATAATTGCCGAACATCCAATTGAGTATGTAAAAATGCGCGTTCGTTTTTTGAAGCATTTCTCGGGTTTGGGGCGGTGGATGCCCTATGCGGCATTTATCTTTGAGACAAAATATTGGGCGGGAGACGAAACTCTTGGATTGCCTACTTACCACATGCGCAACCCAGTTCTCCTAAAGTCTTTTGAAGAAAAGATTGCTGGTAGCCTCTCTCGCGTTGGTTTTTTTAATGTGATTCCATATCTGTTGTTTTTAATATCAGCGACTTTATTGCTTGTTTTTCAAATTTTAAGGGGAACAGAAAACCCCCGAAACAAGCTTTATTTGGGTTTAGCAATAAGCGGATTACTATACTGGCTTCCATATATTGTTATTTCGCCTAGTAATGATTTTCGCTATCATCTTTGGACTATTCAGGTTGCTATGGTCATTCTTATTGTGGAAGGAGTGAATATTATATATAACCGTTTGAAACTAGAGGAACAACCATGTTAGAAGAACTAAACCCTTTTGGTTGGAAAGTGATTCTTGCGGTTGTTGCAAGTTTCCCGTTATTTTATCTAGTCGGCTCCGTTTTTTTGGATAGGCTGGAAAACTCAATTTTAAGTGTTGCTGTAAGAACGACAATCGGACTTTTGGCCATCGTTTCAACCGTAGCGGTGGTACGAGCAGGTATGGGCACAGGGATGGTTTTTTATCTAGCGCTGCTCATTTGGATGGCCACACAAACAACGAAAAGATTTGATTTCTCAGACATCAAGGAATTGTCTTGGCAAAAGTTGGTTGCGATATCCTCATTGGTTTTCATCGTTTTTGTTTTAGAGGCCACAAGGAGTAATCTGGTCGATGAGGCTAATGTTTACGTTGGTAATTCTGATGTGTCTTTTTACGGGGCAAATGGGCATCTGTTGTTTCTTCAGGGGGTAGAGGCATTTCCAGAAAACACCTCTCCAGAAATGAACGGAATGATTTATCATTTTGGCGATTTGTGGGTGTCGGGAATGTACTCTAACATTTTTCAAATTCTTCCCTACTACGCGTACAACATTGTTTATCGTACGATGTGTATTGTGCTAATAATGTTGATGATGTTTGGTTGGATAAATCAAGTTTCAAACAGGTATTCACTGGCTTTTATTGGCGCATGTTTGTCGGTAACCGCTGTTTATGTTGACTTGTTTCCGATTCCTTGGCCTGAAATAAGTTTGTTTCAGCTATTTCCCTGCAATTTTCCTTCTTACGGGGCTGGGGCGTATTTAATTGTGGGGCTGGTTGGAATAGCATTCGCAGCTATTTCTTATTACGACAAAAGGCTTTTAGGGGCTATGGGCCTCCTTCTTTTACCCTTTATAAATGCTGGTTTGGCGGTAGGGGCATTTGCTGCAGGTGGGTTTTATTTAGTACTTAACTTTTTTAGGGCGATGCGCTCAGGGAACTGGCAAGATTTAGAATTTCGAAACTCCTTGATACTGTTTGTAATTGGCGGCATTCCGATATTATATTTCCTAATAGATGGAAGACTGGATACGGGGGGCGGAGAGACTCTTTCTGTGGCTTTTGCTTACCTTTTTACTCACACGCTGGTGCGCTTGATCTTATCGCAACTATTTGTGATTCCCTTTTTACTTGGTGTTTGCTATTATGCTTTTAAGGACAATCCGAAAAAACATTTTTATAGATTTCAGTTGGCTTTTTATTTAGGAGTCATCGTTTCCATGGCATTTGTTTTTTCTAAAATGCAGGGAAACAGCGTCCAAATCACGTCAATACATTTTACCGCAGTAATGGCTCCCATTTCGCTGATAGCGCTTTTTAGCCTGTTCGCTCATCCCAAACTTCGGTTCGTGGCCTTTATATGTCTGTTGGGTATCACTGCCCAAGCAATAAGAATCGGAGTAAGCTCTAACGGGTACCGAATTGTTTATGATTGGGGAGCATATTCCCACAGTTATAAAGAAGAACACTCTACTAGTATTGAGGAGTGGAAAAAAGCACGTTCAATTCTAAACAAACGTGTAAACAAAGTCGGATATTTTATCTGCGATACAACTGCCTCTGGAGGAATACGGTATAATGAATTCACAAAGTTGAAAGGAATTTTTCCAGGAACGGTGTTTTACCGCTTAAACCCCTTGCCATCTGACGCACGTCAAAGCATTGAGGAGCTAGGGTACTACAAGGATTCGGGGCTAGGATACTTTGCGTACAAGAATAAATTTAAACAAGAGGAGACGACCAATGAGTTTATGGAATTCTTAAAACCTGAGTTTATTCTTCAGCCAAAACTTGAACAGAAGTACTGTCTGCCAAATCGGTTTGAGCAAGTGTTCTCTAAAATAGAGGAAACCGAACATATGATATTCTATGTAGCCAATACGCAGTAGTTGACTTTCAATAACCATCCGTGATGCTTTAGAAAAGCAAGCGGTTTCAAGAGGCAATATATCTTAGTTTTGTTTTATGCCTGAACAAGTAGAACTGTCCGTAATAATCCTTTGCTACCGATCTGGCGAGACGGTGGTGGATTTTGTCAATAAGGCAGAGAAGCACATTCAATCTCTGACCAAAAATTACGAGCTCGTTTTAGTAGCCAACTACGTTGAGGGCTCCGATGACCGAACTCGTGACCACGTCTATAAAATAGCAGAGGCTAACCCCAAATGTAAAGTGCTTTGTAAACCAAAACAGGGGATGATGGGATGGGATATGCGTTCGGGTATGGATGCCGCAACTGGCACTTATATCTGTGTAATCGATGGAGATGGACAGTTTCCGGTTGAGAGTATTTCGTCCTGTTTTGAAGAAATCCGAACAGGAAAATATGATTTGGTGAAAACGTATAGAACGAAGCGAGGCGATGGTATCTATCGTAGGATTATAAGTAAAACGTATAATATTTTATTCTCGATTCTCTTTTCGGGAATTGGCTCCAAGGATGCTAATTCTAAACCAAAGATTCTAAAAAAAACAGCTTATGAAAAGATGAAGCTTCGTTCAGATGATTGGTTTATTGACGCGGAAATTATGCTCAATGTTCGCGATTTAGGAATGAGTTTCTATGAGATACCGATTGAATTCTATGAGTTGGAAGGAAGGACATCGTTTGTCAAGGCTCCGGCCATTGTAGAATTCATGAAAAATCTTTTTCAGTATCGATTTGGCAAATAGCCGATGATTAAAAAACAACAGGTTTTTATTACTGGAGCATCTTCAGTATTACTCACTGAGGTAATCAATCTTATCGATTTCGCAAAGTTTGAGGTTATTGGTTTAACGAGGTCGGCCTCATCTCCATTACCACAGGGACTTGTAAGGTGTGTTGGAGACCTTCTTGATCCTGACACCTACCGAGTCCACGCAAGATCATCAGACATAATAATTCATGGTGCAGCACTCACACACAGTCAGACTCCGCATCCATATATAGAGGTTAACGTGGGTGGAACGACTGAGTTATTGAACCAAATCCCTACTAACCGAGCCCCATTATTTGTTTTTATCAGTTCTAGGGTTGCCGGGGAAAAGAGTGGAGCCTACGGAGAGTCGAAACAAGAAGCTGAAACTAGTGTAAGGCAATCCGCAAAGAATTGGCTTATTCTTAGGCCGTCAGAAGTTTTTGGGGGCTCTAAAAACGAAGGTGTAGATGGCACAATACAATCTGCATTAGGTGGTGGAATAATTCCGTGCCCAATTGGTGTGCAGAGCAAAATGTACCCGATTCATGTTAAAGACGTTGCCAAAAGCATCTACCAATCTGTATTTGAAAACGGAGAACAAGGCTTGGTAAAGCACGTTAATGGCCGAACTGGTTATACCTATAAAGAATTGTTGCAATCAGTAGAGTCGGCTACAGGGAAGGTAATAGTTCCGTTTCCCATACCTAAAATAGTTATGAAATTGGCGGCAATAGTGTCATCAACCTTAAATATATCTGTCGGTTTTGTTCCCGATCAGGTGGAGAGATTATATTCAAAAAAGGAGCACGATTCCGATGTTGATTATCAAACAATCAGTTTGGAAGAGTACTTAATGGGATTAGTTTCAGAGTAGTGGGAATTTGCTTGATGCTATGACAAGTACAATCTCCAGCTTTATACCAACAGGTTACCTTTGTTTGAATCTAATAATAGACCGCATGAAATTTATCCATAAGCCAGTAAGGCTTATCCTAGTCGTTTTCTTAATAGCTCACGCGCAAATCTCTTTTGCCCAACACGGCTATTGGCAGCAGCACGTTTCCTATCAAATGGAGATTGATTTGGATGCGGAAAAGCACCAGTTATCTGGGAAACAGAAACTGGTTTACACCAATAATTCTCCCGATACGTTAACTCGGGTTTTCTATCACCTTTACTTTAATTCATTTCAGCCTGGAAGCATGATGGATGTGCGTTCGCGGAATATTCCTGATGCTGATCCACGTGTTGCTGATCGGATTTCGAAACTGAAACCAGAAGAACAAGGCTACCATATCGTTCAGAAGTTGACGCAAGACGGAACGCCTCTGAAGCATAAAGTTCAGGGAACCGTTTTGGAAGTGGAGTTGGCTAAGCCGATTATTCCAGGCGGCAAGTCTGAATTTCTGATGGATTTCTATTCGCAGGTACCGCTGCAAGTGAGAAGAAGTGGAAGAGACAATTCACAAGGAATCGATTATTCCATGACGCAATGGTATCCCAAGATGGCGGAATACGATTATGAAGGATGGCATTCTGACCCATATGTTGGGCGTGAGTTTTATGGTGTTTGGGGCGATTTTGATGTGAAGATTTCCATCGATAAGAAGTATGTTCTTGGTGGCACGGGCTACCTGCAAAACCCGAATGAAATTGGGCATGGGTATGCTGCTCCTGACGTGGAGGTGAAGCAACCACTGGGAGATAAACTCACGTGGCATTTTGTTGCCCCGCAGGTTCACGATTTTGCTTGGGCAGCAGACCCTGATTATTTGCACGACATAAAGCAAGTTCCGAACGGTCCGACACTACACTTCCTCTATTTACCAGACACTTCTGGCCATTGGGTTCGTTTGCAGACCGATTTCGTCAAGGCTTTTGGAATAATGAACGATAAGTTCGGAAAGTACCCGTACAAGCAATTTTCAACTATTCAAGGTGGCGATGGTGGAATGGAATACCCAATGGCAACACTCATCACTTCGGGTAGAAGTTATGGCGGATTGCTTAGCGTCACAATTCACGAGGCTTTTCACAACTGGTATTATGGTGTACTTGCCACCAACGAAAGCAAATATCCGTGGATGGATGAGGGCTTCACGTCTTATGCACAGGATTATGTCCTGAATGCGCTCAAAGACAAACCTGTTGCCAACCCTTTTATATCTGATATCAAGCGTTTGGCAGATTTACATGCAAACGGTTTACAAGAGCCGTTGACTACGCACGCAGACCATTTCCAAACCAATTATTGCTATGGCATTTCTTCTTATGTCAAGGGATCAGTTTTCCTTATGCAATTGGAATATATCATCGGAAAAGAGGCATTTTGGAAAGGTATGAAACGCTATTTCAATACATGGGGCTTCAAGCATCCAACACCTAACGATTTCATCCGCATAATGGAGAAAACATCAGATCTGGAGTTGAACTGGTTCATGGACCTTTGGGTTGGAACAACGCAGACTATCGATTATAGTATTGAAGAATTGGACAAAGAGAAAAAGGGCAAAACCACGATTGAGTTGAAACGAAATGGACCATTCCCAATGCCGCTTGACATCAAGCTGGTTGACAAAGATGGAAACACCACTTGGTATTACATTCCAGTTGGGTTGATGCGAGGCGAAAAACCAGCTGATGAAGATCAATCGGGTCGCGTTATTCTTCCAGATTGGGAATGGACAAACCCAACCTATACTTTTGAAGTAGATTTGAAAAAGCGGAAGTTTGCAAGCATAGAAATTGACCCATCAAACCGTCTTTGCGACCTGAATAACATTAACGGGATTTATCCCTTTCCGAAGGAGAGAAAATGAATCAATTAAAGCATAAAGGCTACGACATTACGCGTGAAGTGCGTCAACCTCTAGCCAAAAGATTACTTCAGTCATTCTTCTTTCGTAATGATGGAAAACAACACACTTTTTTTCTTTTTTCTTTTTTTCTTTTAGCCCTTTTTGCTGGTTGCGAAAGTGATTCTGGTACACCATCAAAAAGAGCGAATAAAAAGGAAGCGGGTAGATCAGAAGTCCGCTCAACGTGCCCTCAGTTCAAGAAGGAAGGGGAACTCTACTTAGTCAAAGCCGCTGGAGATACCATTCGCAAGATTGATATCGAAATTGCAGACATCGAAAGCGAACGGACCATTGGTTTGATGCACAGATGGAGCATGCCCGACACACAGGGAATGTTGTTCATTTTTGAGGGAGAAGAACCGCGTTCATTTTGGATGCACAACACATTGATGGGATTAGACATTCTTTACATAAGAGAAGACGGCACCATAGAAAGCATTGCCAAATACTGTGTGCCGAAATCAGATAAACCAATCCCTTCAACAGGACCAGCTTTATACGTGTTAGAGCTGACAGAAGGCTTCTGTGATATCCACGCGGTAGAAGTGGGAGACAAGATTGATTATAAAAGAACGGACGGCAAATAATACACCGCGGTTTGTCATACTGAGCGAAGCGAAGTATCTAACGCCTATAATTCTCATGATTAAAAGAACAACCACTTTCTTCCTTTCTTTTTTTGTTGTTCTATGTTCTTTCGCACAAAACACGCTTAAACTAGAATCCAACAACCCAACGCCCGAAAACTGGTTGCTTCTTACTCAAACAAGAACGTTTATTGCAGACCATGATAGTTTGAATGAAGAGCTAGTTGACTTGGTAAAAGTCTTTTCTGTTGATAGTGTTTTGCCATCTAAAAGTCAACGTCATCGGGTTGCGGCCGCAGGCTGGGTCATCAGTATGTTTGGCTACAAGTGGAAAGCTTTGAGTATGATCAAGCAAAAGTTTGTTGGTACAGAGCGAGATCATATTCAGGTGCCGGGAAATCCACCGCAATTCACGGAATATGATGTGAATTTCAACCTCATTCCGCGTATTCGTAAATACATTGATTTGGTTTGGATTGGCTACGAAAAGCAGGCAAAAAGAAACCGATTTAAGGAGATTAAAAACTTTGATGAAGCCCCTTGGGTTTACCCAGAAACGTTAGAGAACATCAAGCGTTACCGTATGCATTGCGAGATTACTCCTCCAGTTTATGCGCGAGCAATGCTCAATGAGAAGTTCTATCCGTGTATTAGACCGAATTCTTCAAAGGCACATATCAATATCGGAACAGACCACGCCACATTTGGAATGTACGGTGCTTTTGTAGCAGATTTCAATCACGCTGGCCATCCAGAAATTCATCCTTACGATTGGTTGTGGTGGTACGATACACATCCTGAAAGACTGCAAGAGAAAAGTCAGACTTGGTATTTCGGTTTTATGAAAGAAGCGAGTAACCGTTTCCGTGGATGGTACAAGAAAAAAGAGCCAAGAGTTGGGCAAATAGCAGTACCATTTGTATTCCATTTAAAAAACGACACTCTAAAAATCACACTTCAACATTTGGTTCATGATTTGTTTAACTCGGAGGGAATGACTCGCTTGGAAGGAGTGCCAGAAAATGCTTCTGACCTTTATTTCTCTGAAAAGAATTTCACTTTCGAAAATTCAGAATTGAATGAAAAAGTCGTTCAGTTCACAACATCAAACCCCATCCAAAGAGAAGGCCTGAAAACATGGTTCTCAGATTTGAATTTGGATAAAGAAGCGAACCTTCTCACGGGTTATTTGAACATTGGCGTTTCCGTGGACCAACTTTACACCGCTAAGATTAGTTTCGAGTAGTGTTCCCAACCTACTTCCAACTCGGCTTTGAGCACATAACCGATATTAACGGCTATGATCACATGCTGTTTTTATTGGCGTTGTGTGCCGCTTACGTTTATTCAGACTGGAAGAAAATACTGGTGTTGGTATCGGCATTTACGGTTGGTCATTCCATCACGCTTTCGCTGGCGGTTCTCAACATAATTCCTGTTAATTCGGATTGGATTGAATTCTTGATTCCGGTGACGATTGTTGCAACAGCCACCAAAAACCTTATCGCGAAGCAAGGAAAAGCCGCAACTGCCACTTACTTGATGGCACTCGGTTTTGGACTCATTCATGGAATGGGTTTCTCAAACTACTTACGCTCACTTTTGGGAGACGAATTATTGCTCCCTCTGTTCTCCTTTAATTTGGGAATAGAAATTGGGCAATTATTGGTTGTGGCCGCTATTTTCCTGATTCAATTTGCGCTATTAAATTCCGTAAGTGTAACGTACAAGACTTGGAACATAGCTGTATCCCTTGTTGCGGGCGGCATTTCCTTACTTTTGGCCGCCCAAAGAATTCCGTTCTAATTACCATGAAAAACATCACATACCTCCTGTTGCTACTTATTTGTAGCACATCTGTTCTCGCTCAAGAGAACATCAACACCAATAAATTTCGTCAGCTAGGCCAAGAACTTCCTACACCGAACGTATATCGTACGGCAAGCGGAGCGCCCGGCCATGAGTACTACCAACAGCAGGTAGATTATGATATGGATATTGAGTTGGATGATGAAACTCAACGTCTTTACGGTTCAAGCGTAATTACGTATCATAATAATGCGCCAGATGAGTTGCGCTATTTGTGGTTGCAGTTGGATCAAAACATGCGCGCTAAAGGCAGCGACACTGAGAAAATTGCCACAGGAACCATTGACAAAAAAATGGGAATATCTGAGCTTAGCAGAATGCACAGCGATTACGATGGTGGCTTTAAAATTGAGTACGTTAAAGATGCTGCTGGTAATGAATTGCCCCACACTGTTGTGAACACGATGATGCGTGTTGATTTGCCAAAACCATTAAAGGCTGGCGCGAAAACAATCATCAAATTAAAGTGGTGGTACAACATTAATGACCGAATGGAAATTGGTGGTCGTTCTGGATACGAATATTTTGAAGAAGACGATAATTACCTCTACACAATTGCTCAGTTCTTCCCAAGGTTGTGTGTTTACAATGAGGTTGAAGGATGGCAACACAAGCAGTTTTTAGGGGGTGGTGAGTTTGCGCTTCCCTTTGGAGATTACAAAGTTGACATCACGGTTCCCGCAGATCATATTGTTGGAGCAACCGGTTTCTGTCAGAATTACAGCACGGTACTAACGGCTGGCCAGAAAGCAAAATTTGACGAAGCGAAAAACGCTGATGAGCCTGTTATTATCGTTACGCAAGACGAAGCGGTTGAAAACGAGAAAGAAGGGACGAAAGACAAGAAAACGTGGACGTATAAAGCCACAAACGTTCGAGATTTTGCTTTCGCATCATCAAGAAAATTTATCTGGGATGCAATGGGAGTTGACATTGCTGGAAAGAAAGTGATGGCGATGAGTTACTATCCAAAAGAGGGAAATCCACTTTGGGAGCAATACTCAACCAGAGTTGTGGCGCACACGCTTAAATCGTACAGTAAATACACCATCGATTATCCTTATCCAGTAGCAATTTCGGTTCATGCCAAGGCAATAGGAATGGAGTACCCGATGATTTGTTTCAACTTCGGGAGACCGGAAAAAGACGGAACGTACAACGAGAATACTAAGAATAGAATGATTGGCGTAATCGTTCACGAAGTAGGTCACAATTTCTTTCCAATGATTATCAATTCGGATGAGCGCCAATGGACTTGGATGGACGAAGGGTTGAACTCATTCGTTGAATATTTGACCGAGAAAGAATGGGACAAAGATTTCCCAACAAGAAGAGGCCCAGCATACAAGATTGTTGATTACATGAAAGGCGATAAAGCTGGAATCAGTCCAATTATGACCAACAGCGAAAGCATTTTCCAGTTTGGAAATAACGCCTACGGAAAGCCAGCGACAGCATTGAATATTTTGAGAGAGACTGTTCTTGGCCGTGAATTGTTCGATTATTCATTCAAAGAATACGCAAGACGTTGGGCTTTCAAACACCCAAGTCCAGCAGACCTTTTCCGCACCATGGAAGATGCTTCTGGTGTTGATTTAGATTGGTTCTGGAGAGGTTGGTTCTACACCACAGACCATTGCGACCAAAGTTTGGATGCTGTGAAATGGTTTCAAATGGACACCAAGGACCCATCTATTGAGCGACCGTTAGCCAAGAAACAAGATGAAGCAAAAGAGGCGTATATCAGCGATATCAGAAATGAAGATGCTTTTCAAAGTATCGTAGAAAAGGACGCTAAGACCCGAGATTACTACAATAATGAGTTCGACCCGTTTAGCTGGACCATTCTTGATACTGAGGAGTACGACCGTTACATGGAAAAATTGGACGACAAGGAAAAGCAGATTCTTGCGAAAGGCGTGAATTACTATCAGATTGACCTTTCATCTCCTGGCGGATTGGTAATGCCAGTTATTCTTGAGTTTGAATACAATGACGGAACGAAGGAAACACACCGCATTCCTGCAGAAATCTGGAAGATGGGTTCTGAAAGCGTGAGCAAGATTTTCATGTCTAAGAAGGAGTTGGTGAGAGTTGTTCTTGACCCAACACTAGAAACAGCAGATACAGACCGAAGCAACAACTACTGGCCACCTACGGTTGAGCCAACACGTTTTGAGCTTTACAAAGGGCGCGATAGTAATAGCGAAAATCCGATGCAACGAGCTAAAAGAGCGGAAGAAAAAGGGAAGTAAGCTTAAAGTTTGGCCACCTTTGTTGTAAACGATTGATTTCCATTTGAAACGGAAATCAAGTACAAACCTTGCGGCAGATTACTAAGGTCAATTTTCGTTGAATTGGAGGCCTTTTGCATTACCCTTCCTGATGTGTCCAGCACCCTTAGCTCTTTAGCATTTGACTGAAGAGTGAACTGGTTACCATTCCAGCGGAATATTTCTGTTTCCGATGATTGACGAATACTTACAGTTTGATTGCAATTTGGAGGGGTTCCAGCATTTTCGTTAAGCACACCGTTTGAAACAAACCAATTTTGCCAATCGCCACCGTCTCCTGTTTGCCAATCGTTTAAATTAAGATAGCCAGAACCGCCTGTCTTGCCTTTAACCGCATAAACTTTCACCGCAGCACCATTTCTATTCCAATCTAAAGGAACAGATGGGCTGCAGGTTTCTGGGCCAAACGGTACATCGCAATTGGTCTGAAGAAAGTAAGCGTTGTCGTCATAATCGGGATAGTCGCCATACACGCTTGCAATGCCATTTTCGTCAATACAAACAGCTACATATTCATCGCAAGCAATTGCAAAAGCTCGGTGTCCGTAGTCATTTACCTGACGACCAAGAAAAGTCATTAAACGACCTTTCCTGTCTGGGTCATCAAAGTGGGTATCGGTGGTTACATCCTCAAGAAAAGGAACACTCAAAAAATCCGTAGCAATGGTCATATTGGGGTGAAACGGATTTCCCAATGCTTGGGCAGAAGTGATTGTTCCATTAGTTGCATTAAAGTAATCTTCGGAAAGAATGGCCATGCCAGCGCTGGTTCCACCAATCGGTGATTGCTTAACATTAATGTGGTTGTTCAATATTGTTTCAACTTGGGTATCCTTCCAATAAGACTCGTAAACCCCCTGGTCTCCACCCGCAATCCAAATCAGCTCTGCGTTTTGTAATTGCTGTAAAACATAACTGTCTGTTGATGCCGAAGCATTATTAAAGCGAATTGTCTCAACGGAATTCACCGGGACGCCTAAATCACTATACAAATAGTCATTGTAGCCATCAGAACCTGAAGTGCGAATTACTACTATATCGCCTCCAGCGGCCTTTTCTAAGAGCCACGTCATTGCGTTGTCGTCTTCAGTTGATCCACCCATTAAACAAACACCATAATCCGTAGTTGGGCTAACATCTGCAGCGCTTCCCGTCATGTAACTTGTGTAAGACTGAGCGTTTGAAATACCAGTAAACGAAAGGCATACGAAAACACTGAATAATTGCTTCATCATAAAACCAAAGGTAACTTTGAAGAGTGAAAGTAATGTTGATTAATCATTGCATTGAACTGGCCAATTCCAAAATTGGGGCGTTGGAACAAGAGTTTAATGCTACGCGAGAAGCAACAACTTCTGAAAGCAAAAGCTCTGCTGGCGATAAGCACGAAACAGGCCGTTCTATGATGCATTTGGAGCAACAACTACTAGCCGGCTACAATTGACCCAACGCGTTTTGAGCTTTACAAAGGGCGCGGCAGAAAAAAGGGAAGTAACCTAAACGTTTATTAGTCGGTCAATTTTCTCTGCTTGATTTCTGGGAATCCCTGCACTGTCCGCAAAGCCTAACCATTTCGAGGCCGCTTCCTCAACAGAAGCGATAACTTCAAGTGGTTTTTTGATATTCATTTCGTTAGCAACGTTAAGCAAATCGCTTCTAGAAATGTTTTCACGCATGCCGTTCACAGCCATTTGGTGTTGCTTTAGCCAACGGTTTTCAGGATTGTAAGCATACGTTACATCATACGCTGGCGAAAGACACCATTCGCCATTTTTATTCATCAAGAAAGAAATGTTCTTCGTATGGTCATCGCAGTTAAAACAGATAACGTTAAATACCATTCTTCGGAACAGTTCTTCCCCATCAGGATAGGGTAATCGCAACTGCCGCATTACTTGAAAAGCCTGTTCGTAGGAATAAACATGTGGCATGTTGTAATCGAAATGTGCAATGCCGCAAAGCGTTTGCATATGTAGCTTTTCTGTACCAACACGGTCGAATCTTTTGGTCATGAAATGTGCCCTTCCGCCTTCTTCCAGCAAGCGACATTCGGTCATGTTAATCCCGCAAGATTTTGCCATTAAATGATAGGCATATTCGATGCGCCCGTACCCTTGAGGATCGCCCAAGAGGTCGTTGTTCACACCGTCAAACTTGATAATCCAATAATCGAAGCCATTAGAATGCTGCGCTTGTCCAGAACGCACATCACCCGTTTTGGGGTTGTAGGCAATGATGGCTTTGGCGCGTGCTCCACCAGCCGAAGTTCCAACTTGTATGATGTCTTCAATGCCTTGACTGGTTTCACTTATGCTTGTTTCGAGCGAATTTCGTTCATGCAGAATATCGCTGGCCAAACGCACCAACTCATTCACTTGTAGCGGTTCGGATGGGTTCTCAAACGGGGCAATTGCAGGTTTGAATTCCAGCGCTCCCATCCCACGCCCACCAATGTAGCATAACTTCTCAATCGGGTTCATACTTTGAGCAGTTCGGCCTTGCCGTGATAGCCACTCTTCAATCAGTCGATTTCCGAACTTGTCTGGCAGACTATCCGCAACTAATCCTGGTAGCCCTTGGAATGTTTCTGGGCTGAGCGATGGAAAGGAAAAAATACGCTTACCGTTCCGTGCTTCTGCCAGCGGCATTTTTAGTGGTGCTATGTCTAAGTCCTGTTTTAGGAATTCGGGTTCAAACTCAAAAACGCCATGGTTGGCACTTTCGTTCCAAGCTACCGCCCCCACACGAATTCCCCAAATAAGCACTTCGGCCACTACCATTCGGAGGTTCCTTTATCGGTTGAAGTACGTTTGCCCGAAGCCCGATAGCGTGGCGCTTTCTGCTCTTTCAATAATTGAAGTGGGCTGATTGGTGCAGAAACGTTTTGAAATGCGTCAAGAAGCTCGAGTTGGTTCAAAGCGCGCAAAAGCTGAATGAGCGTGAGCAATGAAACAGCCTGACCCTTTTCAATGCGACTGATGGTGGCGCGGCCAAGCCCAGAGCGTTCCGCCAGTTGTTCCTGCGTGATATTTTGTTCTAAGCGAATTTGACGCAACTGCATACATATATGATTTACAATAGCCTTGTCACTCATGGCTGACCAATTCTCTGTGATGCTTTTGTTATACATTAAGCGCTTTTTTGGGGTTTAACGTGTTGTTTCTGATACAAATATAATCATATTTTTAATGTATCATAAAAATCACATTAACGGCCATTAAGATAATTAATGTATTAATAATGAGACATTGAACAACTGTTCTGTGCTCTTGATTCATTCGGTGTAAACAGGCTAACTTCGGAGCGTGAAACTCGCGCTCCACAATCATTGCATTAAACTGGCCAATTCCAAAGTAGAGGCGTTGGAGCAAGAGCTCGATGCTACGCGAGAAGCCACAACTACGGAAAGCAAAAGCTCTGCTGGGGATAAGCACGAAACAGGCCGCGCCATGATGCATTTGGAGCAAGAAAAGCTTCATAAGCAACTGGCAGAAGCGCAAACAATTGTTGCCGAATTAGCACGTATAGATGCGACAGCAATTCATACTCAAATTGGTTTAGGCACATTGGTGAAAACCGATAAAACCATCTTTCTTTTAGCCGCAGGATTAGGTAAAGTTGATTTTGAGGGAACTACCTATTTTGTAGTTTCAACCAAAGCACCAATTGCCGCTCAGTTTCTTGGGAAAACCGCTGGAGATAAAGTGAACATGAATGGTACGGTGTATGATATTCAGTTGGTACAATAGATGAAGGTTCTAGCCCTTTCCATAGCGTTGTTTTTCGCCCCATTTCACGCATTTCACTCATCTGTCATGCAGATAGACTACAACGCCAAAAGCAAGACGTTACAAATCACTGTTAGGCTTTTTACAGATGACCTTTGTTTGTCGCTTGAAAGTGCTGGTGCACCCAAGATGGAATTAGGCACACAATCGGAGCCACCTTCTGCAAATGAACACATAGAAAACTACCTGAAAGAAAACCTTGCCTTCACCGTAAACGGGAAAGAAGTCACGTTCAAATATTTGGGAAAAGAAGCCCAGTTAGACGCCACTTGGTGCTACCTAGAAATTGAGAAAATCGGGAACGTCAAAAAGATTGAAATTGAGAACACACTCATGTTTTCTGAGTTCGAAGACCAAACCAATATGGTTAACCTAAACATAGATGGCCGCAAGAAAAGCGGAATTGGAAGAAATGGGATTTCCAAACTCAAGTTCGAGTTTTAACCACACACTTTTTTCTTGGAAACGCTGTTCTAACTTCGTTCCCAACCAATGTTAACCCAAAATCAAGAAGAAAAGCTAATTCGCCTGGCGCAGAAGGATATAAACGTCTTCGGCCCGCTTTACGATGCGCATTTCAATACCGTTTTTGGGTTCATTTTTAAACGAACAAGAAACCAAGCACTAACAGGCGAACTTGCTTCAATTGTATTCATGAAAGCCATGAATTCGCTTGGTAAATACAAGATAACAGGCGCACCATTTTCAGCATGGCTTATCCGAATTGCCCTAAATGAAGTACGTCAGCATCACCGAAGAACAAACAAAAACACCTCCGTTCCGCTAAACGAAGCAGACCTTATTTCGGTGTTTGAAGAGCTAGACGAAAAGCAAAGCAAAGAGCGGAATATCGAAGCCCTTCTTTCAGGGCTCAACCAGCTAGACGACCAAGCCGCCTCCTACATCGAACTACGTTTCTTTGAAGGAAGGTCGTTTAAAGAAATGGCAGAAATTTTGGGCATATCTCCCGACAATGCCAAGGTTAGAACCTATCGTGTTTTGAAGCAATTACGAACAATAATGACCAACTTAGGCAAATCTGAATGACGCGTTATCACGCAAATACCGACCAAGAAAAGAAGGAATCCTTCAACGATGTTCCGTCTCAAGAAGAGATGAGCAAGTACAAGGATTTTGGCAAAGTCACGCACAATTACCAGCGCATGACCAAACCACTTTACAAACGGCCGCTCTACAAATACCGTAAAGGATTTCTCATGATCCTGCTCATCCTCATCCTCCTTTATCTCATCACAGAATTCGGGTAAATAATTTCAAGCGGAGCAAAAGAGAAAAAAGCCAAAGCGTTTTCGAACCCTTTTATTTCGTGCTTCAAATCTTTAATGATAGTCCGCATGTTTACCCAAACATTTTTGCTACATAGAATAGCCACAGAGACACAGAATTCACAGAAAGGACACAGAAATTATCGTCTTTTTTTTTGTGAAAACCTCTGTGAATTCTGTGGCTAAACAAATTTCTTCATAAGGCTGTGTACATATGCAGATTACTTATTTTCATAACTGACCTTTTGGGTAAACAAAGGGATAGTCATTAAATCTTTTACCCTTTGGGCGTTTCCGCCTGAGGCGGACTGGGCTTTTCGCTATATCTTTTTCTCGCTTGCCCTGCCCTCAGGCACTCGCAGGGTCAAAAAAGGATGCCGCTTCAATCCCTAACGCGGGAGCAATCTGCCATCATTGCGAGGGAGGAACGAGTGCAGAAATCTACGCAAGAATAGATGTCTCGACTCCGTAAACTCCGCTCGACATGACGGAGCAACTTTCGTAATCCGACCGGTTTTCTTTCCCTGGAGTACGAAGGATTTAGTTCATTCCTGTTTTGAGACGCTTCCATCGTTAGCGAAATAAAAGCTGGTTTCGAATTTCTTCATTTCGTACTTAGGTTTTCATTTACTCGTTTTCTCTTCTTCTCCGCGTAAAATAAATCTGTTCCCTTTTTCATTTCCTGCATTCTATTAACAGAACACTAAGATTTCCGGCCGGATGTCAGTTCTAAAATCACCGCACCGAATGGTGTCGGCTTAGGATTGTATTAACTAAACTCAACTATCATGGCTGGACAGAAAGAAAACTCAAGACAAAAAATGATCGGGATGATGTATCTCGTTCTCACCGCCCTTTTGGCGCTCAATATTTCTAAAGACATACTAGATGCCTTTGTAATTGTAGATCAAAGCTTAGCGGCTAGTTCGGAAACTACAGGAAAGAAAATGGATGCGCTGTATTCCGATTTTGACCTAGCGAAAGCAGTCGACCCCAAAAAGGTAGATAACTACTGGATGCGGTCTCAGGAAGCGCGCAGAATGGCAATGGATGTCAGCATATTTATAGACAGCATTAAAACCACGCTCATCTCCAAAACCGAAAATATTGAAAGGGCTGTTGCCGATACGTTATCCATGTCGCTCATTGAAAAAAAGGATGATTACGATACGCCAACTAATATTTTGGTCGGAGAAAAAGAAGACGGGGCAGGTGGCTTGGCCAACATTCTCAAAAATAAGATTGTCGAGTATCAAACCAATATGCGCGAACTGTTAAACGAACAGGACAAAGCTTATTTCAACGATAGAATTAACCTTTCAGACAGAAAGCTTGCGGATCAAACATCAACATGGGAAACCAACAATTTTTACAACACACCGCTAGTTGCATCATTAGTGATACTCTCCAAGTTACAAATGGATATTGCTGATGTAGAGTATGATGTGGTGAACAAACTTTACCGCTCTTTTAACCAGAAAGATTTCTTCTTTGACACTATTGCGGCAACCGTTTTACCGCAAAGCAATTACGTATTGCTCGGAGAAGAATACTCCTCAGATATTATTGTTGCAGCATATAGCACAACTCGTTCTCCCAAAATCCGAGTAGGAAAACTTAGCGAAGATGGAAGAGAACTGGTAAGCCAAGACGATACTGTGGCAACGGAAAACGGAAAAGGGTTGTTCCGCAAACGCACAACAGCAGAAGGTATTTTCAGTTACCAAGGAATGGTCGATTTGGTAGACAGCGAAGGCGAAACCCAGAGCTACCCATTTCAATCCGAATACATCGTAGCGCGCCCATCGTTGGTGGTTTCTCCAACCCAAATGAACGTCTTTTATAAAGGGATACAAAACCCCGTTGACATTTCGGTTCCTGGTGTTCCTGCCGAAAATATTCGAGCAACAATTACAGGCGGGAATAAGCTGAGAAAGGTTGGTTCCAACTCGTACATAGCTCAAATGAGCCCAAGTTCACCCAATAAGGTTTACGTAAATGTTTCAGCCACAATGGCTGATGGCTCAACTAGGAATATGGGGAGAATGGAATTCCGAGCGAAGCGGCTTCCAACACCATTTTCCGCTATAAATGGTAAGCAAGGATCCTTGGTAATGGGTGCAAATGAGTTTAAGGCGCAGCTAGGAGTTTCTGCTAAGTATGAAGACGACTTCGTTTTTAACCTGAACTGTAGGGTCAAAAAATTTAAGGTGTTTATAAGCACGGCTCAGGGAGAAATCATTTTCGATGATTGGAATGAGGGAAGTAGTTTTACCACTTTGGTAAAGGGCAAAATGAGTCGTGTGAAAAACGGATATCGCGTAACGATTTCTGACATAAAGGCAATCGGAGATGATGATGTGGAGCACACATTATCACCAATAGTAATCAAGATTTCGTAGGAACTGATTAAGAAATAGTGAGGGACTCCACCAGCCCCTCACTATTTCCATCGTGGATAAACGAACTAATTCTGATTACTTCGCAACATGCAAAAGAAGATTGCCTTAGAGGTTGGGTGCAAGCCAGAACAGGTTAAAAGCACGCTTAGTTTGATGGATGATGGCGCTACTGTTCCGTTCATTTCTAGATACAGAAAGGAAGCGACTGGCGGTTTAGACGAAGTTCAGATTGCCAAAATCAAAGACCTTTTTGAGCGTTATACAGAACTTGAAAAACGTAGAAAAGCCATTCTGACTTCGTTGAAGGAGCAAGATGTTCTTTCTCTAGAATTGAAAAAAAAGGTTGAAGAAGCATCAACTTCGCAGGAGCTAGAAGACCTCTATTTGCCTTATCGCGTAAAGCGAAAAACACGAGCCACCAAGGCAAAAGAACTTGGGCTGGAAACGTTGGCTAAAATTCTGATGGCGCAGAATGAACAGTTCCCAAAACGAGCGGCTGAACGGTTTGTAAGGGGAGATGTGAAATCGGTAGACGAGGCGTTGCAAGGAGCTAGAGATATTATTGCCGAATGGATGAGTGAAAATGCTGCGTTGTGTGCACGTTTGCGTCAAGTATTCCATCGCGAAGCAACGGTTTCTTCTAAAATGGTGAAGGGAAAAGAAGAAACTGGCGAGAAGTTCCGAGATTATTTTAAGCACGAAGAAGCAGTTAAACGGATTCCCTCACATCGTTTTTTAGCCATTATGCGCGGAGAGAAAGAAGGCTTTCTTCGGGTTGGTATTGCACCTGCCGCAGAATCAACGCTGCCATTCCTCGAACGCTTCTTTGTAAAAGGCGAAACAGGTAGTTCCGATGAAGTCCGTTTAGCCGCTAAAGACGCCTACAAGCGATTGCTTCAACCTTCGTTGGAAACGGAAATGAGAAATCATTTCAAAGAGCAATCTGATACGAAAGCCATTAGTGTTTTTGCTGAAAACTTGCGCCAGTTATTGATGCTTCCGCCATTGGGTGAAAAGCGTGTTTTGGCTCTGGATCCAGGATATAAATCAGGATGTAAAGTGGTTTGCTTAAGTGCCCAAGGAGACTTATTACACAATGAGAATATCTATCCGCATCCGCCCAGAAATGAGCGGTCGCAAAGCATGAAAAAACTTTCAATGCTGGTAGAGCAATACAAGATTGAGGCAATTGCCATTGGAAATGGAACGGCAAGTCGCGAAACCGAAGCGTTGGTAAAAGAAATTGATTACGATAGGAAAGTGCAGGTTTTTGTGGTGAATGAAGCTGGAGCGTCTATCTATTCGGCTAGTAAAGTGGCGCGAGAAGAGTTTCCACAGCATGATGTAACGGTACGTGGTTCTGTAAGCATTGGCCGAAGGCTTATTGATCCATTAGCAGAATTGGTGAAGATTGACCCAGGCGCGATTGGCGTTGGACAATACCAACACGATGTAGATCAAAAGCAACTGAAAGCGTCATTAGAAAGAGTAACTGAAAGTTGTGTGAATCAGGTTGGTGTTAACCTAAATACGGCAAGTAAATTCTTGCTTAATCATGTTTCTGGTTTGGGGCCACAATTGGCCGAAAACATCATTGAACAACGCTCGGCAAATGGTCCTTTTGTTTCTAGAGATGAATTGAAGAAAGTGCCTCGTTTAGGAGCGAAAGCTTTTGAACAAGCGGCTGGCTTTCTTCGCATCCCAAACGGAAAAGACCCGCTGGATAATTCTGCGGTGCACCCAGAACGCTATTTGTTGGTCAAGAAAATGGCCAAAGACATTAAGGTTTCCGTTTCTGACTTACTTGGAAATGAAGCCCTCGTTGGCACAATTGATCTGAATAAATATGTGAGCGCGGAGGTTGGTTTGCCCACACTTCAGGACATAAAAGAAGAGTTGCTAAAACCCGGGAGAGACCCGCGTAGAATCATCAAGGCATTTGAGTTTGCAGAAGGCATTCATAAAGTAACAGACTTGTACGTTGGAATGGAGTTACCCGGAATTGTGACCAACATTACGGCTTTTGGGGCTTTTGTAGATGTTGGCGTGAAGCAGGACGGACTGGTGCATATTTCGCAACTCGCAGACCGATTTATTAAAGAGCCAACAGACGTGGTTACGGTAAACCAGCATGTGCAAGTGAAAGTTTTGGAGGTTGATGCCGCTAGAAAACGTATCGCGTTAAGCATGAAAGGCCTTAATGGATAAGCGAAACGCCCAATTTTTGCAGACCGCTTAGTTTCTGAGTGGGTTTCAATGGTAATTAAGAACAAACCCGTTTTGTACCTTTGCGCTCCGTTTGAAAATACCTATGAGCAAGAAGTACAACGAATACAAACAGCTTGATTTACCAGCTGTAGCAGATGAGATTTTAGAATTCTGGGAAAAGAATGACATTTTCCAGAAGAGTATTGATACGCGAGAAGGCAACGAACCGTTCGTTTTTTACGAAGGGCCGCCCTCTGCGAATGGCATGCCGGGCATTCACCACGTTATGGCGCGTACCATCAAAGATATTTTTTGCCGATACCGCACGCTCAAAGGCTATCAAGTAAAGCGTAAAGCTGGTTGGGATACACACGGACTTCCAGTTGAGTTGGGCGTGGAGAAGCACCTTGGAATTACCAAGGAAGACATTGGTAAAACCATTTCTATTGCTGAATACAATGATGCCTGTAAAAAGGCGGTTATGAAATACACGGACGTTTGGAACGACCTCACCCGAAAAATTGGGTATTGGGTTGATATGGACGATCCGTATGTGACTTACGAAAACAAATACATTGAGTCTGTTTGGTGGCTTTTGAAAAACCTTTTCGACAAAGGATTGCTGTACAAGGGCTATACGATTCAACCTTATTCGCCAAAGGCGGGAACAGGTTTGAGCTCGCACGAGCTGAGCCAGCCCGGCACGTATCGCGATGTAAAAGACACTACGGTGGTGGCGCAGTTTCGTGCCGAAAGCATGGACGAAAAGCTTGGCGGAAAAGTTTATTTCGTTGCTTGGACAACTACTCCGTGGACGCTCTCTTCAAACACGGCTTTGGCTGTAGGAGAGAAGATTGATTATGTGGCGGTGAAATCCTTCAACCAATACACGTTTGAGCCAACGATTGTAATTATGGCCAAAGCGTTGGTCGGAAAATGGTTCAAACCAGAGAATGCTGACTTGTCTTTTGATGAATACAATGCAGGCGACAAGAAAATTCCTTATGAGGTAGTTGGCGAGTTCAAAGGCGCTGAATTAGTTGGAACGAAGTATGAGCAGTTGATGCCATATTCACAGCCTGATGGAGATGGTTTCCGAGTAATTGGTGGCGATTTTGTTTCAACTGTAGACGGTACAGGAATCGTGCATATTGCTCCAACTTTTGGTGCGGATGATGCACGTGTTGCGAAGATGGCTGGAATAGGCGCTATGCTTGTTGATGATGGAGCAGATAACCAAGTTCCATTAGTTGATTTGCAAGGACGGCTCCGACCAGAAGTAACTGATTTTGCTGGTGAATACGTAAAAGCAGAATATTATTCTGAGGAGGAGATTGCTGCAGAAACCAAGAAGCAGGGAAGAGACAACTACTTGTCGGTTGATGAGCGAATTGCCATCAAACTAAAGGAAGAAAACAAGGCGTTTAGAGTTGAGCGATACGTGCACAGTTACCCGCATTGCTGGAGAACTGATAAGCCGATTCTTTACTATCCGCTTGACTCATGGTTTGTGCGTACAACAGATTCAAAAGACCGTTTAATTGAACTCAACAAAACCATTAACTGGAAACCAGAAAGTACGGGTACTGGTCGTTTTGGTAATTGGTTGGAAAACCTACAAGACTGGAACTTATCTCGTTCTCGTTTCTGGGGAATTCCATTACCAATTTGGTCTACAGAAGATAAAACCGAACGTAAGTGTATTGGCTCTGCTGAGGAGCTAAAAGCGGAATGTGAAAAAGCTATTTCTGCTGGTTTGATGGATAAAAACCCGTTGGCTGATTTTACGCCTGGAAACATGGACAAATCAAATTATGATGTGTTCGATTTACATCGTCCGTACATGGATGATGTGGTTTTGGTTTCGGAAAGTGGCCAACCAATGAATCGCGAAGCAGATTTGATTGACGTATGGTTTGATTCCGGTGCGATGCCTTACGCGCAACTTCATTACCCATTTGAGAACAAAGAGCTGATTGACGAAAAGAAAAACTATCCGGCAGATTTTATTGCTGAGGGAGTTGATCAAACGCGCGGTTGGTTCTTCACGCTTCATGCCATCGGAACCATGTGTTTTGATTCTGTAGCGTACAAAAATGTGGTTTCAAATGGCCTTGTTCTCGATAAGCAAGGACAGAAAATGTCTAAGCGTTTGGGAAATTCAGTTGACGCTTTTGAGACCATTAAAAAGTATGGTCCCGATGCTACTCGTTGGTACATGACCACCAACGCTGAACCTTGGGACAACCTGAAGTTTGATGCTGAAGGAATCGCAGAATCGCAACGTAAGTTCTTCGGAACACTTTATAATACGTATGGTTTTTACGCGCTTTACGCCAACATTGACAGCTATGATTACAGCGATGCGGAGGTTCCGTTAGAAAACCGACCAGAAATTGACCGTTGGGTAATGTCTAAACTCAACTCGCTTATTGCGGAGGTTGATGAACATTACATGGAATTTGAGCCTAAGAAGGCTGGCCGAGCCATTCAAGAATTTGTGAACGAAAACCTGAGTAATTGGTATGTTCGTTTATGCCGAAGAAGATTCTGGAAAGGAGAGCCTTCTCCAGATAAATCAGCTGCTTACCAAACGCTTTACACGTGTTTGGAAACAGTTGCAAAGTTGATGAGCCCAATTGCTCCGTTTTATGCTGACAAGCTGTTTGGCGATTTGAATTCTGTAACGGGTAGAGATAAATCAGAATCTGTGCATTTATCCGAAATGCCAGTGGCAGATAAAGATGCAATTGACATTGACCTTGAAGAAAGAATGGCGATTGCTCAGAAAGCAACTTCGTTGATTCTAAGTATTCGCAAGAAAGAAAAGCATCGTGTTCGTCAGCCTTTGGCTAAGGTTATGATTCCAATTTTGGATGAGAAATTCGAGCGCCAACTGAAATCGGTTGAAGGGTTGATTCTTTCTGAAGTAAACGTGAAAGAACTCGAATACTTGAAAGAAACGGCTGGCGTAATTGAGAAAAGCATCAAAGCCAATTTCAAAACGTTGGGCCCTAAATATGGCAAGCAGATGAAGCAGATTGCTGGAGCAATTAGTCAATTGTCGCAGGCTGAAATTTCTGCATTTGAATTAGCCGGAACGTATGATTTGATTATTGAAGGCGCAGCAGTTACTATTTCTCTTGAAGATGCTGATATCCTATCAAAGGACATTCCTGGATGGGCAGTTGCATCTGAAGCAGGAATTACTGTAGCTCTTGATTTAACGTTAACGGACGAGTTAGAAGAAGAAGGTTTGGCGAGAGAGCTCGTAAATCGAATTCAGAACCTGAGGAAAGACAAAGGCTTGGAGGTTACGGACCGAATAAATTTGTCCATTTTAGACCAACCAAATATTAACAAGGCAGTAACAAACAATCTTAAATATATTTGCGCTGAAACTTTGGCGGAGAGTTTAGAGCTCGTTTCAGTTTTAGATTCGCCAGAATCGGTTGAAGTAGAACTGGTTGGTGAGCTTAAAACGAGTATAAATATTACCACACTGAACTAAATATCATTACAATGTCAGACAAGACAATATATTCAAAAGACGAGCTAGAAGAGTTCAACGGGATTATCAAGGAGAAGCTTGATACAGCAAAAGAAGACCTCCAGTTGTTATTAGACCAAATTTCTCACAAGGACGATCACGGAACCGAGGATACTTCACCAACATTCAAGTTGATGGATGAGGGATCGGACGTACTCTCTAAAGAGGAAATCAATCAATTGGCTGGACGCCAACAGAAGTTTGTACAGAGCTTAGAAAATGCGCTGATTCGTATCAAGAATGGCACTTATGGGGTTTGCAGAGTCACAGGTAAGTTAATTCCTAAAGAGCGACTTAGGATTGTTCCGCATGCTACGTTGAGCATTGAGGCAAAGAACGCTCAAGGGTAATTTTCGCGAAATTGGTGAATACTTAGAGGCCGAATTTATTGGCCTCTTTTATTTTTTACTCGATTGAAAAAAGCTTTTGCAATCATATTAGCCGTTCTGGCAATTGATCAAATCTCTAAGGTTTGGATTAAAACGACTATGACTCTTGGTCAAGAGCATCATATCGCAGATTGGTTTATTCTTCATTTCACTGAAAACGTAGGAATGGCTTTCGGCATGGAGTTCGGAGGTGAGAAGGGCAAATTAGCGCTTAGCATTTTTCGAATCATTGCTGTGTTGGCAATTGGTTGGTATTTGTACAGCGTCACAAAAAAGGGGGCTGAGAATATTGTGATTGTGGCTATTTCACTGGTTTTCGCTGGGGCACTTGGCAACATCATTGATAGCACGCTCTATGGAATCATTTTCAACGATAGTTACGGGCACGTAGCAACGCTATTCCCAGAAGAAGGTGGTTACTCTAGCTTACTGCACGGAAGAGTTGTTGATATGCTCTATTTCCCACTTTTTCAGGGAACGTTTCCGTCCTGGGTTCCAATTTGGGGAGACAAACACTTCCTGTTTTTTAATGCCATTTTTAACGTTGCCGATTCGGCCATTACCGTAGGAATGGCGCTAGTAATTCTATTCCAAAAGAAGTTTCTTTCCGAGAGCTAGGCCTACTATGACCTAAAGTCGATTTTCTAAATACTCTAAGCGACCTCTTCCTGGTGAAGGAAGTAGATGTACGTTATGAGTACAGCAGCAAATAACACACTTGTAATTATCATTCTCGTAAATTTCTAATGATAATATTAGGACTTAACAAGACACTTTCTACAACCCAGGTTGATGACTTGTTAACGAGCAATGTTTATAATGTCACGTAATTACGAACCTAAACGGCTTATCATCTTGATTACAAGAAGAACCATAACTGTTAGAATTACACCTAAAAGAAACCTGAAGGAGCCAGTAAAAAGGTCCGGTCTTTTTTTGATGTCATCCTTATATGCATAGATGATACCGATTATGAATACTACGGCAAAAACCCCTGCAAATATCCAGTGACCTGTGGTTACACTTTCCATTTGCGATTAACGGTTACGGAATTATAAGTTCGATAGCGGTTTAGTCTTCGCTAGTAACAGCGGCAGAAAGATATTCTCTGTTCATGCGGGCAATGTTCTCAAGGGAAATCCCTTTCGGGCATTCAACTTCACAAGCGCCAGTGTTGGTACAGTTTCCGAATCCTTCTTCGTCCATCTGCTTAACCATGTTTAGCACCCGTCTCTTGGCCTCAACTTTTCCTTGTGGAAGTAGTGAGAACTGAGAAACTTTGGCTGCTACAAACAGCATGGCAGATGAGTTTTTGCAGGAAGCGACACACGCGCCACAACCGATACATGTTGCTGCATCAAATGCTTTATCAGCATCAGCCTTAGGTATTGGCAAAGCGTTAGCGTCTTGCGTGTTTCCAGATGTGTTTACAGAAACATAACCACCAGCTTGCTGAATACGATCGAAAGCGCTTCTATCAACTATTAGGTCTTTAATAACTGGAAATGCAGCAGCTCTGAAAGGTTCAATATAGATAGTCTCGCCATCCTTGAATGAGCGCATGTGCAATTGGCAGGTAGTAATAAGTCTACCCGGTCCGTGAGCTTCCCCGTTGATGTACAACGAACAAGACCCACAAATTCCTTCACGACAATCGTGATCGAAGGCAATTGGGTTTCCTCCTCCTTCAATGAGGTCGTTATTGGCCATATCAAGCATCTCCAAGAAGGATGAATTGGCCGACACATCCGAAATCTGATATGTTTCTAGCGATCCTTTTGCTTTTCCGTCTTTCTGTCTCCAGACTTTGAGTGTAAGATTCATTCTTGTAGTTATTATTGATTAGTGAAAGGCGAAGAGTGAAAAGCGAAAAGAGCCGTCTTTACAATCTGAAGTCCTTACACCAATTCATTTGTTTTCAATTTTATTTATCAAACCAGTAATCATTCTGCCAGTTTCGGCAATCAATTCAAAAAGGGCTGGATTTACGTTTTCTACGAATCCAAGTTGCTCGGTAAGTGTCAATTGAGTTTCGACTTCAAATAATGACCCCCTGGCAATACTCAAATGGTTGGTGAAGTATTTGTTTTTTCCTCTTCCCCAGCCCTCGGCAATATTTGAAGGAACGGATACCGAACACCTGCGCATCTGTGAAATCAGTCCATACTTCTCGGTATCCGGTAAGAGCTTGGTTAGTTCATACACACTTTTGGTAATCTGCATGCCTTTTTGCCAGATTTTCAAATCCTTATATGAACTAATTTTTTCACTCACGACTCAACTATTCGCTATTATCTATTCGTCTATCCCTTTTCACTCTTCGCCCTTCACCTTTCACTACTTGTACGAACGCTGTTTCAATTCAATATCGTTAAACGTCAGCTGTTCTTTGTGAAGTTTCGATTCGCTTGGATCTCCGGTCCATTCCCAAGCAGAAACGAATGCGTAGTTCTTATCGTCACGCTTGGCTTCTCCTTTTTGCTCACCATCTAGTTCTACAGACTCTTCACGGAAGTGGCCTCCACAGCTTTCGTTTCTTTCTAAAGCATCTTTTGCGAAAAGCTCTCCCAACTCTATGAAATCAGCTACTCGGCCTGCCTTCTCCAACTCAGAGTTCATCTCATTAACTCCCCCAGGAATACGAACATCGGTCCAGAATTCCTCGCGGATTTTCTTAATCTCCGCCATCGCTTCGTTTAGGCCTTCGGCATTTCGTGCCATTCCAACATTATTCCACATGATTTTCCCCAATCGTTTGTGAAAATGGTCTACCGATTTGGTTCCCTTGATATTGACGAGCCTCTCTAGACGCTCTTTAACGTCCTTTTCTGCGGCCTCAAACTCTGGGGTGTCTGTCGGTATTTTACCTGTGCTAATCTCGTGTGCCAAATAATCTCCAACGGTGTAAGGAAGAACGAAATATCCGTCTGCTAAACCTTGCATAAGTGCCGATGCCCCCAATCTGTTTGCTCCGTGATCTGAGAAGTTTGCTTCTCCAGCACAATAGCAACCCGGAATGGTTGTCATCAAGTTATAATCAACCCAAACACCACCCATGGTGTAGTGAACCGCTGGGTAAATCATCATTGGTGTTTTGTACGGATTCTGATCTACAATCTTCTCGTACATCTGGAAGAGGTTACCATACTTGGTCTCAACCACTTTTTCTCCCAACGCACGAATCTGTTCTGGAGTCGGATCATGAAGGCCACTTATGAGTGCTTCCGTAGTTCCATAGCGCATAAATGCAGCACTAAAATCAAGATAAACAGCTTCGCCTGTAGCATTTACCCCATAACCAGCATCGCAACGCTCTTTAGCTGCTCTTGACGCCACATCACGCGGAACAAGGTTGCCGAATGCTGGGTAACGTCTTTCCAAGAAATAGTCGCGGTTTTCTTCTGTTAACTCTGTTGGCTTGCGGTTTCCTTCGCGGATTGCCTTAGCGTCCTCTAAATTTTTAGGAACCCAAATTCTACCATCGTTTCTCAACGACTCAGACATCAATGTCAATTTAGACTGATGATCTCCAGAACGTGGAATACACGTTGGGTGAATTTGCGTGTAGCACGGGTTTGCGAAATACGCTCCTTTTTTGTGGATTTTCCATCCAGCAGTAACGTTAGAACCCATTGCATTAGTACTCAAGTAAAATACGTTTCCGTAACCTCCACTTGCAATAATAACAGCATGTGCCGAGTGTTTTTCAATCTCGCCAGTAATCAAGTTGCGAGCAATAATTCCTCTTGCTTTTCCATTAACCAAAACAACATCCAACATTTCATGTCGGTTGTTCATTTCAATCTTGCCTTTGGCAATCTGACGGTTCATGGCAGAGTAGGCTCCCAACAACAATTGCTGACCTGTTTGCCCTTTTGCGTAGAACGTTCTTGATACAAGAACACCACCGAAAGAACGGTTATCTAAAAGACCACCATAATCTCTTGCAAACGGAACACCTTGAGCAACACATTGGTCAATAATATTAGAAGAAACCTCCGCCAAACGATAAACGTTTGCTTCTCTAGAACGGTAGTCACCACCTTTTACGGTATCGTAAAACAAACGGTAAGTAGAATCGCCATCATTCTGGTAATTCTTTGCTGCGTTAATTCCACCCTGAGCGGCAATAGAGTGTGCTCGTCTCGGACTATCCTGATAGCAAAAAGCTTTTACGTTGTAGCCCATTTCTGCAAGCGATGCAGAAGCAGCTCCACCTGCAAGCCCTGTTCCTACAACGATAATATCGATGTGGCGCTTGTTCGCTGGATTTACAACGTTAATAGCGTTTTTGTGGTTGGTCCATTTATCCTTTATAGGACCAGAAGGTATCTTGGCATCCAATGACATGGGTTGAAGATTTTATTGTGTAATGAAGTGATAAACCGCTACGAAAACGAATCCTAGTGGCACAGCAACAGCATAAACGTTAGATATTTTCTTAATAACTGGTGTGTACTTACGATGGTTGAAACCTACCGATTGAAATGCCGACTGAAATCCGTGCAGTAAGTGTAGAGCAAGGAAAACAAAAGACAGAACATAAATACCAACTCGAAGAGGGTCGTGGAACTTCTCGTGAAGCTCAATCCAGTAGCGCATACCACTTTCGGAGTTCGCTGGGTTTATTAAACCTGACATATCCCCTTGCGCATATTTAACAGTCATTTCGTGCACCCAAAAATCATAAAGGTGAAGACCTAAGAACAGCATAATTGTAATGCCACTAATAATCATATTACGACTCATCCAAGACGAATTTTCGCTGCCTTTATTCACAGCGTACTTGATGGGACGGGCAGCTCTGTTTTTTAGTTCTAATACAAAACCCATCACTAGGTGAAAAATAACACCGAACATCAATACTGGTTGGAGAACAAACTGCACGAGTGGGTTTGTTCCCATAAAATGCGAAGTTGAGTTAAACGCATCTTCGCTTACCACAGATATCATGTTGATGGTAAGGTGCTGAAGAAGAAAGATCAGTAAGAAAAAGGCCGATAAGGCCATTGCAAACTTTCTAACAATTGAACTGGACATTAGGTCTAATTTTATAGTTGAAACCCTAGTGGGTTAAGCAATTCCGCGCAAATGTAATACCTGATCATCTAAGGGTAAGTCTTACAATTTATTTAGAACGGTTCTTAATAGGACTAACTCTCTTTTGCAAGGATACTTGAATAACATACTTTTGGACAACAAGTTCAAAATATGAGATACGATAGAATTGACACCGAATTATTTGTAGCGAACAGGAAACGCTTTATTGAGGGAATCGTACCTCAAAGTGTAGCTGTTTTTAATAGCAACGATGTGATGCCAACCAATGCGGATGGCACCATGAAATTCAAGCAAAACAGCGACTTGTTTTACTTGTCTGGTGTTGACCAAGAAGAGTCTATTTTGGTTTTGTCGCCAAACGCCCGAGAAGAAAAGCATCGTGAAGTTTTATTCCTGAAAGAAACCAATGAAACAATTGCAATTTGGGAAGGCGCTAAACTGACCACGGAGCAAGCACAAGAAGTTTCAGGAATTCAGACCGTTTATTGGTTGAAGGATTTCAATCGCATTTTCAATTCACTGGTAAATGAAGCGTCTCATATCTATTTGAATTCAAACGAGCACGGTCGTGCAACAATCGATGTAGAAACCCGCGATGCCCGATTTGTGAAGTGGTGTATGGATAAATACCCGTTACACAAATTTAGAAGATGCGCACCCGTTATGGAGCGTCTTCGCGCTGTGAAATCTAAAATGGAAGTCTTACAGCTTCAAGAGGCTTGCAACATTACCGAGAAGGGTTTTCGAAGACTATTGAAAACAGTAAAACCGGGCGTATGGGAATACGAGTTGGAGGCTGAATTGATTCATGAGTTCATTAGTAACCGCGCTCAAGGGTTTGCTTACGAACCAATTATTGCTTCTGGCAAAAGCTCATGTGTTTTGCATTACATAGATAACAACCAGCAGTGTAAAGAAGGTGATATTCTATTGCTTGATATTGGTGCTGAATACGCTAATTACGATGCAGATTTATCGCGGACAATTCCTGTAAATGGTAAATACAGCAAACGACAAAAAGAAGTTTACAACGCAGTTCTTAGGGTTCAAAAAGCCTCTATAGAAATGCTCAAGCCGGGAACTATACTTCAGAAATATCATACAGAAGTTGGTTTGCTCATGCAAAATGAACTCTTAAAGTTGAAGTTGATTGATAAGGCAGACATCAAAAATCAAGACCCGAAATGGCCTGCGTACAAAAAGTATTTCATGCACGGCACCAGCCATTTCCTTGGGCTGGATACGCATGATGTAGGTAATTGGGATGTTCCGATGGAAGAAGGAAATGTGTTTACCTGCGAGCCTGGAATCTACATCCAAGAAGAAGGTTTGGGTGTGCGAATTGAGGATGACATCTTACTTACTCAGAAGGGGAATTCCAACCTCATGAAAAACATCCCGAAGGAAGTTGAGGAGATTGAGGAGTTGATGAATAGTTAATATCACGCAGAACCTGTCCCGTTTTTTCGGGAGAAGAAGAGAAAAATGAGTAAATAACAAAACATGGCAGATAAAATCATTCCCTTGAACCCCAATGGAAACGAATCGGAAAAAATCAAATTCTCTGATATTCTGTATGACTTCGTTGAACCCTTCATTGACCGTTACCCTGATAATGTGTCTCTTGATGAAATATTCTGGGATGGCGTAGCGGCTTGGAACATTGCGGTTATGACGGCTGTACTTCCAGACCCAGACAGAAAAGAGGCACTACAGATGGAAGCAGAGGACAACCCTGACAATTCCTTCTTTTGGGAACTGATTGAAAGAAAGGACAGTGTATTTTCCATCTTCGACCATATCTATGAACACATTGAGTTTGAAAGAGAAGACGGTGTCGACCATTTGATTGTTAGGGTGACCAGTTCAGAGTCGCTGTTCGACCAAATGATTCAGGACTTGGCTCAACCTTTTGAATCCAAGCTGGATGACGATGGAGTTGTTAACCGCATTGCCCTCGTCATCAGTCCCAAGCAAAAGTTGATTGATTGGGTAAATAACCTCTACCCCGATGATCCAATAACTGGTGCAACGCTAGACCCGAACATCTACCTCATTTCTGACGAGAAGGAAGAACCTGATGAGGAATATTTTAAAAAACGCTTTGACCGCTATTTCAAAATGGAACTTGAAAATTGGCATCCCAATAAAAAGGAATGGCCGCAGCGGAGAACCTACAAAATATTCAATGAATGGTTTGACGTTAAAGTGAGTGCGATGATTTACGATCTGGAAAAGACTCCCCTCCTTAAATTCTGACGCCTAAATGACAAGAAAACTACTGATGATTCCTGGGCCGATTGAGTTCGACCCAACCGTAATGGAGAAAATGGGCCAACCGACCTTGAGTCATGTAGCACCCGCGTTTATTGAATCTTTTGGCCGTGCCTTAGAAATGATGCGCAAGGTGTGGCTTGCTCCGAGTGGACAGCCTTTCATTGTTGCTGGTTCTGGAACCCTCGCCATGGATATGGCTGGCGCGAATTTGATTGAGGTTGGCGATAACGTTTTGGTTGTTTCAACAGGTTATTTCGGAGAGCGTTATGCTGAGTTACTGAAACGATATGGCGCTAATGTCACTTTCTTGCAATCTGAAGTTGGCGATGTTGTTCCTCTTGATAAGGTTGAGGCTGAATTGGCTTCTGGCAAATACAAGCTGATGACTTTCACACATGTTGATACTTCTACCAGTGTTTTGGTGGATGCAAAAGCAATGGGCGCTTTGGCTCAGAAATACAATGTGCTCAGCGTCTTAGATGGTGTTTGTTCTGTTGCTGGAGAAGAAATTAGACAAGAAGAATGGGGAATTGATGTGGTTGTAACCGCTTCTCAAAAAGCAGTTGGCGTTCCTCCTGGACTGGCACTTTTAATAGCTTCTGAAAAAGCCATGAATGTTTGGAAGAACAGAAAAACACCTGTAGGGAATTACTACTGCGATTGGAGTTTATGGCTTCCCATTATGCAAGCTTATGAAGGAAGAAAGCCTTCTTACTTCGCTACGCCACCAGTAAACTTAATTCAAGCTTTAGAAAAAAGCTTAGAGCTTATTCTTGAAGAAGGAATGGATGCGCGTTTTGCTCGACATAAACGATTGGCTGAAAAGTTTCGAGAAGAGATGAGGTCGCTTGGGCTTTCATTCATCCCTAAATCGGTTGCATTGATGGCAAACGCGCTCACCGCGCCATATTATCCTGAAGGAGTTAGCGGAGGTGAGTTCTTAGGGAAAGTTGGTCAGAACGGAGTCATCATTGCTGGTGGTTTGCTTCCATCACACAAGGCGCTATACTTCCGTGTTGGTCACATGGGAATTGTGAGTGATGAACACATTGAACGAACCGTTGAAGCGATTAAAAAAGCCTTGAAATAAAAAGGGCGGCCAAATGGCCGCCCTGTCAATTTGCCAAACAGACCGATTAGTCCGTCAGTTCAATCTTAATCATCATGTCTTCCTTGTTCTTGATATACGTTTCAAGTAAGAAAAGATTATCAGACACATTGAATATTCGAGAAGTATTGAACTGGTGAAGTTTGACACCTTGCAGGTCTCGAACATCAAGGATGTTGTGCTTTTCAATCTCCCCAGTTTCATCATCAACTTTATAAGCGGTAAGGAATCCTCCAGCACCATCTTTGTGCGGAACTGGCGCCTTAGCAACTGTTAGGTTAGCGTTCTTAACGTTGTCAAGGAACATCACATAGTGGCTGTCCTTGCTGCGGATGTATTTTATGCCCATTCCACCACGTCCAGCAATACCTGCTTGGTTCTTAGGAAGTTTCTTCATCCACTTAAGCGTTCCATCAGGATTGATTTTTGTTGCTACCACATTCGAGAAGTGATAAACTACTTGCTGCTTTGGCCCGTAGAACTCGTTACGAACGTATGACCGCTCTCCCAAGATGAAAACACTTCCATCTTCTTCTACCTCGAACTCGAGCAGATTTAGGTCCGGAATTCCAGCCTTTCCTTCTTTCTCACGTTTATCGTTCTTATTCTGCTCTCTATCCGTACGATACTGGTTGATAAAGGCGATGTCAAATTCATAATCAAATGCATCTAAAACTTCTCCCTCTGGAGTAAACTTGAAGAAGTAAATTCCGTTCGTGTTGAACACCAAAGCACCTCCTCCAAATCCGAATTTGAACTCAATTCCTGTAGCGTAAAATGCCACACAAGCAATATTTCCTTCGTCATCCTCACGTAAATCAAATTTTTGGAAAACAAGGTCTTTATTAATAGCCAATGGCTTTGTAGAAAAACCATTTTCTGTAATTGACATCAACTCAACTGATTTGGATTCTCTAACCAACGCCAACATATAAGCCGTACCATCGCTTGCAACCGTGTAAGCAAGGTTGTTCATTTCCTTCTCGGTATAGGGCATTTTCTGCTCTTTACCCCAAAGCTTGTTCAGTTTATTATCGAATACATAAAAACCGAGCTCATCATAATTCTCTGAATCTCTTCTAGATAATGGCTTCAACCTGTATCGAATCAAGAATTTGGAACCGTCAAAAGAAGAGATTACCTCAAACTTGTTTCCTCCCACAAATCCAAAACCAAAGGCTGGTTGACTGCCCAACGCAGCTGGCGTTGGGGTAACTTCTCTGTCGGATGTGAAAAGGGTAGTCAAGTCTCCCATTGAAAGATCATCCGGATTAATCTCTCTTGCAGAAACCGTGAATGTTCTAGACTTCTTATCGAACGCTTCCGAGATGTAGTAAATATGTCCTTCAACTTGAAGTATTTCTTGCTCCTTGGTGTACTTAGGAAAATCCGAATGAATCTTTCTTCCGACTTCTTTTTTTGATGGAATATCAAACTTCAAGAGAGTGACTATACCTCCTTTTGTTTTAACGGCCAGACTTTGGTCATTACCAATACTGAAGTATTTTTTACTTCCTGCATCAACTACTTCATAAGGTGAGGTTCGTGAAACTTTGAAATCATCAGACAGCTTTTGTGCCATCACTAAACCTGGCAGAATAACTGCCAGCATAAACATGGTAATATGTTTCATAAAAAGTGGGGGTTTTGGTTTAACGTGCAATGTATAATAAAATAAAGTACTAACACTGAAGGACCAAACAGCAGAGTTGGATAAAAAAACGGCCCTTTTTTTACTTGTATTGGTTCATGAGTTTTTCCATGTCCACATCTTTGTAAAGCTCATCGCAGTTTTCAATTAGCCCCCCTTTCTTAGAACTTCCGCAACCTTGGAAGAAGTAAATCACGCCCACATTCAAATCCCAAAACCCGTCTTTCCATTTAGAGGTTCCTCTTGCACTCACGTCATCCAAGTAATCGGTAACCGTCCAATGGTACACGTATTCACTTTTCAATGCCCATCGGCAGTTTATCTGCCATTTTACACCTAATCCTGTAGGAATGCTAACACTCCAATTCGAATAAGTAACACCTTCATTTTGCTTCGGTCGTAATGCTACATCATCTCGTTTGGGTTCAAAATTCAATGCAGAAACGCCAGCGGTTATGTACGGCAATACTTTCCATGAATCGTTAGGTAGAATATCGAATGTTCCTCTGAGTCCAATTTCGTGTACAAACGATTTAAAGCGGAGGTCTCGGGTAATTCTATCTGCATCTTTTGCAAATTGGTCGCTAGCAAGGATTTCTCCAACAGTGTAGTTCAATTGGAGCCCCCATCTGCGCGTTATTTGCCAGTGCAATCCAGCGTTAGCAGTCCAGCGCAACGTCTTGTAATGCGGCCACGCGTTCTCCTGCAAATCTCCCGTGTAAGCCATCATTCCGCCACCAACAAATACACCCAGTTTTCCTTGTGCATTTGCTTTGGAACAAAGGAAGGTTGATAGCAACAAAAGAATAATAGGAACGAATCGTTTCATCGGAAAATGCTAGGTATTATGAACGGGCTGTTATTGGGCTTAGTATGTACTTTTGACCGCCACACAAAGTTAGCTTGAGAAAGACCATAGAATATAAGGGTGTTGATGTGGTTTATTCACATATCGGTAGTGGACAACCCGTTGTGCTGCTGCATGGTTTTTTGGAAGAGCGAAGTATGTGGGTCAATTATGCTGAACAACTGAGTTTGGAATTTGAGGTCATTTCTATTGATTTACTCGGACAGGGAGAATCTGGAAGCACAGGTTACATCCATTCCATGGAAGAGCAGGCAGCAGCAGTAGCTACTGTTTTGTTTACGGAAAATGTGGAAAGATGCAACGTCATTGGACATTCAATGGGTGGTTATGTAGCGTTAGCATTGGCAGAAAAGCAACCTGATTTGGTTGGAGGAGTGACGCTTTTTCATTCCACAGCATTTCCTGATGCTGAAGAAAGAAAAAAGAACCGTGAACGCGTAATTAGTTTGGTGCAAAGAGGCAAGCGTATTTACATTAATGCGGTAATACCTTCGCTGTTTGCAGAAAACCTGCGGGATGATTTGAGAGAGGAAGTTGAGAAGTTGATGGAAATTGCAAACGGTTTTTCTGACCAAGGAATTATTGCCAACATTCGTGGAATGATGGAACGAAAGAACCAAACCGAAGTGCTCAAAAGTGGAGTGTTTAAGAAGATGATTGTGCAAGGAGAATTGGATACCGTTATTTCAATTGATGATGCCAAAAATATGGCTGCCCTCAATAGTAATATTCAGCTTGAAATCGTAGAAAATGTCAGCCACATGGGGCATTTAGAAGCATCTGAAAAGTGTTTTGAATTGATTGCTAATTTCTGCAAGAATTAATGACGGAGGAACTCACCATATCAACAGAACTCTCCAAAAAGGATAAGTACGAGCAGTTAATTCCTCAGATTGCGGTATTGATTGAAGGGGAACCCTCGTTGATTGCTAATTTGGCAAACGTATCTGCTGCTCTCCATCAAACATTCGGTTTCTTTTGGGTTGGGTTCTACCTAGTAGAAAATGGCCAACTGGTGCTTGGCCCGTTTCAGGGAGATATTGCCTGCACGCGAATTGATTTTGGAAAAGGTGTTTGCGGCACCGCTTGGAAAGAAAAGCAAACCATTTTAGTTCCTAATGTAGACGAGTTTTCAGGACACATTTCATGTAGCTCAAAATCGAAATCTGAAATTGTAATTCCAATTATTTCAAATACTATTGTCGTGGCCGTTTTGGATGTGGATAGTCATGTTTTGAATGACTTTGATGAAGAAGACAAAGTTGGATTGGAGAAAATAGCTAACCTTCTAGCGCCCTTTTTTAAATGAGAAAGGCGCTCTTCTCAATTTCTATTTTACTGCTTTTTGGTTGCGCCCAGCAAGTAGCCCCAACCGGTGGGCCTAAGGATGAAACACCTCCGAAAATTCTTGCTGAAATTCCTGCTAACCTTTCAACTGAATTCAGGGCAAAGGAAATCGTCATTTCGTTTGATGAGTATATTCAACTCACAAGCCCAACAGAGCAGGTGGTCATTTCTCCACCTATGCTGAAATCGCCTTCGTATAAACTCAAGCAGAAATCGTTGGTCCTCAAGTTTGAACAGGAGCTTACCCCCAATACTACTTATACCATCAATTTTGGGGAGGCGATTCGGGACAATAATGAAGGAAACATACTTGCCAATTATACATACGTTTTTAGTACGGGTGCGTACTTAGACAGCATGCAAGTGAAAGGGAAACTGATTGATGCCATTACTGGAGAACCGGAGAAGGACGCCTTGGTGATGCTCTACAAAAACGATATTGATTCACTTCCGCTAGATACGATTCCCGACTACTTCACGCGCTCATCAGAAGATGGCTCCTTTCTTATTAAACACGTAGGAAATCAGCCATATAAGATTTTTGCACTGAAGGATGAAAATGCCAACTACAAGTTTGATGTGCCAGAGGAAAAAATTGGATTTCTCGACTCGCTTGTTTTACCGTTTGCGCCACCAGTTGTTGTTGTTCCCGACACAACAGTTTCGGATTCTTTGGTGGTTGATTCTGTTTTAACCGATACAATCAGCAAATCCAAACGAATGAACTCACTGCTCATTCCGAGTTATGAAATGAGAATGTTTGTTGAAACGGACACATCGCAATTTTTGAAGAAAAGCTATTGCGAACATTTCGGGAAGTTGGTTTTCGTTTACAATCGGCCAGTGGAAGAGTTGAAGATTGAGATGAAAGGTGGTTCCTTAAAGAAGGAATGGATGCTGAAAGATTACGGTGTGTTTGGCGATACGGTCACGATTTGGACTACAGACCAAGTGCCGGACACCATGAGCATCTTGCTTGACGCTGGTAAAGCGGACAAGGACACTGTGGAATTGGTTATGAAAGAACGAACAGAAGAAGTTGACGTTTCGGGTAATTCATCAGGGAAGGGAGCAAAAAGAAAAAAGAAGGAGAAGTTTGCGCTTACCGCGAAATTCAATCCATCAAAAGGGCGCTCTCCCAAGCCCAGCACACCACTTTCACTCATTTTGAATCACCCTGTTGTTGGGTTGGAGCTTTCGAGAATCAAGCTATATGAAGATTCAATTCGGGTGAAGTATGATATCAACTCTACGGATCCGGCACTTCGAAAATTTGACATTACTTATTCTTGGAAAAAGGGAAGTAATTACCGCTTGTTGGTGCTTGACAGTGCTTTTACAGACCTGTACCAACTTTGGAATGATACGATAGAAACCACGTTTAAAGGAATTGATAAAGAGTCTTTTGGCGAATTGAGTCTGAATGTTTCTGAAGCACCGAAAACACAGGTTGTGGTGGAACTCCTGAATACATCAAACGTGGTTTTAGAACGAAAATCTTTGAATGATAAAGGAGTTGTCCTTTTCAATCGACTCGACCCCGGCAAATATCATGTTCAAGTAGTCACAGATTTAAATGCCAATGCCATTTGGGACAGTGGCCGTTATTCCGAAAAGCTGCAACCAGAACCGATTAAGGTTATTCAAAAGGATTCGGAGGTTCGGGCCAATTGGAATATGGAGTTAGAATGGAATCCGAACTCGGAAACAAAGCTTTCGCCTTAACCTATATTTACGCATCGTTTAAAAAATGACTAGAGTTTTAGCCGTCTTTCTTTGTGTTTTGCTGTCAGGGTTTTGTCTTGCACAGGAAGTTTCTACCGAAACGGTTTCCGACACAAAGGCAAAGAAAAAGCGGAAGCCACCCCGCAAGGAAATGATTCTTGTGAATCTCAATTTTGATGCTTGGCTTGGTACACCAGCAGGCATTCAGTCTAAGTGGTTTTCTTCTCGTGGTGTTGACGTTGCGATTTTGTACGACCAAGTAATTGCCAGAAGCTGCTTCAGTGCAGCAGCTGGCGTTGGCTTCAATTCTCACAATATTCATATGGAAGGATTTCCGATTGAATATGCGATTGAATCTGGCGGCACATACACCAAGCTGGAGGATTCGTTTTTCGATGGAAAGAAGATTAACGTCAATAAACTCTCTACCAACTTTATAGACATTCCTATTGAAGTTAGGTTTCGGTCTAAGCCACATAAAAATGGAAAGCGCATTGCTGCTTCTGTCGGATTTAAACTGGGCTGGTTGGTGCAAAGCCATACCAAAACCAAAACAGATGAAGACCTTTTCTTCAAAGGCGAGAACTTCCGAAGTAAGATTAAAACGTACGACATCCCAAACCTCACCATGTTCCGCTATGGTGTAACTGCTAGAGTTGGTTATGCCAATTTCTATCTCAACTTTTTCTATTCGCTTACACCACTATTTAGGGATGGTAGAGGAACAGAGGCTGTTCCAATTTCTATTGGTATTGGTGCAACTCCTTTTTAGAATCAGGTTTTTGTTCTGTGAATTTCGCATCTCATTCACTAGCAGATATGTCTAAAATGTCTGAATTATTGAACTCGATTCGTAAAAGTTCCAGCAAAAAATGCTTATTTGCTAGCTAGAACACAGTGATGGATAGCGCAGGAGCGATAAAGCAAATACTTAATCGATTAGAGTCCGACTTACCTGGATACCTCTCCTACCATGGGCATCATCATACTCTGGATGTACTGGAGGCGGTGGAGAGAATTGGAAAATCGGAAGGTGTTTCTGAGCGGGATTTGAACCTTCTGCTTGTTGCAGCCGCTTATCATGATTGTGGTTTTCTGAATGGACATGAAGACCACGAGCAAAAAGGCTGCGAAATAGCTAGGAAGAATCTTCCTCATTTTGGGTTTGATTCTGTAGCTATTGAACAGGTTTGCGTCATGATAATGTCGACCAAGGTGCCACAAGACCCCAACGGTTACTTAGCCGGGATTCTTTGCGATGCCGATTTGGATTATCTGGGTAGGGATGATTTTGAGCCGATTGCTGCAAACCTTTTCAAAGAGCTATCATACCTCGGGATTGTAACGGAAATCGAAACTTGGAATAAAATCCAGGTAAATTTTTTAAGCGAACATCAATATCACACAACATATAGTCGGCAGTTTCGTCAACCACAAAAAGAATCTCATGTTGATAATCTGAAGAAGATAGTTGCACGTTATGACAGCTAGTAATCAACCCTGCGTACTCAAATAATCTATTTTAGCACTACAAAACAAATTGAATAAATATGTCTGAAAAAAAGCAGGTCATTCTTGTACCAACCGATTTTTCTGATGCCGCTGATACGGCCATTAACCATGCGGCTACAGTTGCGGCAGTTTCTGGAGATGAAATTCGTTTGTTACACATTGTAGATAAAAACACCAAAAGCAAGCTCAAAAAAGCGGGCGAATCGTTGGATGATCTTACCGCAAAAATGGATGCGCAGGTAGCCGAACTAAAATCAAAATATGGTGTAAAAGCCGCTTCGCATTTACGAGAAGGTTCTATATTCTCAACTATTGGCGAAGTAGCTGAAGAAATTGGTGCGCGCCTTTTGATAATGGGAACACATGGTGTGATTGGAATGCAGCACATTACTGGTGCTTGGGCGGTAAAAGTTATTACCTCTTCACCGGTTCCTGTAATCATCGTTCAGAAAAAAGCAGTTGCAAGCCATGGCTACAAGACCATGGTTTTTCCAATTGATGCCAGCCGAGAGACCAAACAAAAGGTTATCCATACAATTTCAATGGCGAAACACTTTGGTTCTGAAGTGAAGCTTTTTGCCAGTTATGAGGACGATGAGTTTTTCGTAAATGCACGTAACAACAACATCGCTTGGGCAGAAAATATGTTCAAGAAAAATGGTGTGAAATATTCAATTGAGCATTCGGGAAAAAGCGGAGGGCTGGCTAAAAACACCATCAAATACGCGTCTCAGGTAAATGCCGACCTCTTAGTAATCTTAACCGATACCGGGGAGGTCAGTGTTTCAGAATTCGTACTTGGTGCAGATCACGAGAAGATTATCAATAATGATGCACAGATTGCAACCATGTGCGTTAATCCAGTAGCCAACCTTTACAACATTGGCAACGTTTTGTTTATGTAATGACTAAAGAACCCGAAGCCCAGCCACGTAGAATTATCGACTTCCTGAGTGTAGTTGCTATCTCCATCTTCCTAGTATCAGCTATTTCTTCTTGTGAAGAAACGTGCTATGACGGTGTACAAAACCAAGATGAGGAACGGGAAGATTGTGGTGGGCCATGCGTTCCGTGCGATACCACTATCGGAACCTGCTTTGATGGCATTCTGAATCAAGGAGAAGAAGAAATAGATTGTGGTGGGCCATGCAATGCATGCATTACAGATACCGCTATTCTTGCACCCGATTTTATCTGTAACGGAACAGGAAGCAGTTCGTATTTCCCGCTTTCCATCAATAGCTATTGGATTTATAATATGCCATCCAACCAGTGGTTTCAGTTAGCAATTTCCGAAGAAACGGAGTTGGGAAATGGGGAGACTTATGCGCACATGATTACTACTGGATCCTTCGGAACGATACACGACTATTACCGTGAAGAAAACGGACAAACCTACAGGTGGAATAATACGCTAAGCGCAGAAGAAGTGTACTTGCCTTCAAACCCAATAGCAGGAATGAAATGGATCACAGCCGGAACTGATTCTATTGTTATTGAAAGCGTCTCTGCTTCACTGAACTCTCAGAATGGTTGCTCTTACACCAATATTTTGAAGCTGATTTCATACGAGACCGGATCAACAAACGGATCAAGCAGCTATTATAAGCAAGGTTTGGGGCTTCTAGAATTATCCAGCGTATCTGCGTATTTGGATAGCGCAGTGGTTTATTGATTGTTGCTTTAAGTTCAAAATGCTGCATTTATCGCATGCTGAGAAAGGTGGCGGGTCAGTTAAATTGAACATTTCTATTTTCGAAGGATGAAAATAACCGTCCGAATTCTCGCCATTTTGGCGCTCATTTACCTTATTCCAACGGCATACCTCAATTACATTGAACCAGTGGAACACTGGGATTGGGATGAGATTAACCTGGACGACATTTCTTACCCAGAGAACTTTATTTGGGGAGTTGCTTCGGCAGCACATCAGGTGGAGGGTGGACACACTTCAAACAATTGGGCGGACTGGGAAAATCAGGTAGATGAAGATGGCAACCCACGAATTGCTAGAGGAGAAAAATGTGGGGCGGCTTGCGAACATTGGGAGCGCTATCCAGAAGACATTGGCCTTATGCAAGAACTGGGCGTAAAAAGCTACCGTTTTTCTGTTTCATGGAGTAAAATAATGCCCGAACCAGGTGTTGTAGACCATGCTGTAATGCAACATTACATTGATGTTTGCGACAGTCTAAAAGCTGTTGGAATTGAGCCGATGGTTACGCTTCATCACTTCTGTCACCCAATGTGGTTTGAAGAAATGGGGGCTTTCGAAAAGGAAGAAAACCTAAAGCATTTTGTGGAATTCAGCGCTCAGGTTTTCATCGCCTTAAACAGCCATGTTAAGTATTGGTGCACGCTTAATGAGCCTGCCGTTTTTGTTGTTGCGGCTTACTTCGATGGGCACTTTCCCCCAGGAAAACAAGACCCCGAATTAGCCGCTTTGGTACTTAGGAATATGTACCTCGCTCATGTAAAAGTGTATGAGAAACTGAAAAATTTGCCTGGTGGCAACAGAGCTCAGATTGGTATTGTGAAGAATATGCATCAGATTGACCCGATGAATAATTGGAACCTGTTCGACCGCTTGATTGCAAGGACAGTGAACAAAGGTTTCAACGGTTCATTCATCGGCACATTTACCACAGGGAAGTACAAGTTCAGCTTTCCAACATTGGTTAATCTAGAAGCAGATGTGCCAAACGCTCCGTACTCGCTAGATTTTGTTGGGCTGAACTATTATAGCCATAATGCCATGGATTTCTCGCTTGATTTAGATGAGGCACTTAAAACCAGAATGTACCCAGGTGAAAAGGAAACAGACATGGAATACACCATGTACCCAGAGGGGTTTTATCGAGCCATTAAAGAGGTTTCCGTACTTAATAAGCCCATAATCATCACAGAAAATGGAGTGGCCGATATGGATGATGATATGCGTGGCGAATTCATTAAGAAGTATCTCTATGCAGTATCTAAAGCGATAGAAGATGGCTATGATGTGCGTGGATATCACTACTGGTCTTTGATGGATAATTTTGAATGGGACCTCGGTTATGACGAACGTTTCGGCCTTTATGAAGTGAATTTCGAAACACAGGAAAGAACCCTGCGCAATGGCTCTAAAGAATACCAGCGGATTGTGAATGAACACTCCAATTAAACTGGGTTGCTCATCCTAGCAATTGAGGTACTTTTGCAGCCTTGCAAATGAGTGAAAACGCCACAGATAAACGTCACATTGCCATTCTTGGCTCCACGGGTTCTATTGGAACGCAGGCTCTGGAAGTTCTGGAAGCCAATCCGGATGTTTTTGAATTAGAAGTTCTTACCGCCCACAGTAGTGCGGATTTGCTGATTGAGCAAGCACTTAAGTTCAAACCGAACTGTGTGGTTATCGGTAAAGAAGAACTCTTTAAAAAAGTGCAGGATGCACTTTTCGATGAAGGCATTAAAGTGTTTGCTGGAGCAGATAGCTTGGTGCAAGTGGTGCAGATGGATGAGATTGATATTGTGCTAACTGCTTTGGTTGGTTACGCGGGTTTACGACCAACACTTTCGGCTATTGAGGCTGGAAAACACATCGCGCTAGCAAACAAGGAAACGCTTGTTGTTGCTGGAGATATTGTAACCGATTTAGCTAAGAGTAAAGGAGTGAATATCTATCCCGTGGATAGTGAGCATTCGGCCATTTTTCAATGCTTAGTTGGCGAATTCCACAACCCAATTGAGAAAATTTATCTGACTGCTTCTGGCGGTCCATTCCGTGGTCAAACGCGAGAACAGTTGGCTTTAGTTACCAAAGCTCAGGCTCTAAAACACCCAAATTGGGACATGGGCGCTAAGATCACTATCGATAGCGCTTCTATGATGAATAAAGGCTTGGAAGTGATTGAAGCGAAGTGGCTTTTCGGACTAAAGAATGAGCAGATTGATGTAATTGTGCATCCGCAGAGTATCATCCACAGCATCGTTCAGTTTGAGGATGGAAGTATGAAGGCCCAAATGGGTTTGCCTGATATGAAACTGCCAATACAGTATGCGTTAGGTTTTCCAAATAGATTGAAATCTGATTTCCCTCGATTCAACTTCTTGGATTACCCTCAGCTTACATTTGAACAAACAGACCCAAAAACATTTAGAAACTTAGCATTGGCGTTTGAAGCGTTGAAGCAAGGTGGAAATCAGCCGTGTATTCTTAATGCGGCCAACGAAGTAGTGGTCGATGCCTTTTTAAAAGACAAGGTGTCGTTCCTTCAAATGTCAGACATCATAGAACAATCTATGCAGAAGGTGTCTTTCATAAAAAAACCTAGTTACACCGACTATGTGGCAACAGATGCGGAAACGCGCAGGTTTGCTTCGCAACTAATTAAAGAATTATGAATGAGGAATTAAAAATGGCATGTCACCCTGAACTTGTTTCAGGGTCTAACTCTCAAAGCATTCAGATGCTGAAACGAGTTCAGCATGACGTTATCTGCCGACTTTCTGCTCCAATTCATAATTGTTAATTCCTAATTTTTAATTGATCAAATGGACATTCTAATACAAGCTTCTCAGTTTTTTCTGAGCCTCTCAATACTTATCATTCTGCATGAATTCGGTCACTTTGCTGCCGCCAAATCGTTCGGCATGCGCGTGGAGAGTTTCTACCTCTTTTTCAACCCATATTTCTCTCTTTTTAAGAAGAAGATTGGCGATACCGTATATGGGATTGGTTGGTTGCCACTTGGCGGCTACGTGAAAATTGCGGGCATGATCGATGAGAGCATGGACAAAGAGCAGATGAAAAAACCTGCCGAGGATTGGGAATTCCGTTCAAAGCCAGCTTGGCAACGATTAATTGTGATGGTTGGTGGCGTAACTGTCAACGTCATTCTAGCAGCCCTCATTTACTGGATGGTGCTCTTCGTTTATGGCGAAACTTACCTACCTACCAAGAACGTGACTTACGGCATTATGGTTGATTCGTTGGGGCAAGAAATAGGTCTGCAGAACGGAGACAAGATTATTACGCTGGACGGTCGGGAAGTAGAGAATTTCTCGAAAGTACCGATGGAGATTATTCTAAATGAAGTTCAGACTATTCAGGTTGAGCGTGCGGGACAGATGGTTGATGTTGCCATTCCTCAGGATAAAATGAGTGAATTGATGAAGTCGCCAGGGCTTATGTCAGTCCGAATTCCTTTCCATATTGGTGGCTTTTCAAAAGGATCAGTTGGGAAAGAAGCAGGACTTGAAAAGGGAGACATCATTGTCGGGTTGAATGACAGCTCAATCGTTTTCTTCGATGCTTTTAAAACGGCTTTGCAGGATTACAAAGGGAAAGAAGTTCAAGTAAATATTCTTAGGAATGATGAGCCGATGAGTATCGCTCTAACGGTTCCAGAAGAAGGATTGTTGGGCGTTGCTCCCAACGGAAATTTGACTGAATTCTTCGAATTGGAAGAGATTAAATACGGTTTCTTCGAAAGCCTTCCGAAGGGAATTGAAAAGGCAGGAACGACCTTGGTAAATTATGTTAAGCAGTTGAAATTGCTCTTCTCGCCAAAGAACAAAGGCTACGAAAGTTTAGGCGGTTTCCTTACTATCGGAAGCATCTTTTCCACTTCGTGGGATTGGCATCACTTCTGGAACATCACCGCATTCTTGAGTATCCTTTTGGCCGTGATGAACATTCTGCCTATTCCAGCTTTGGATGGTGGTCACGTCATGTTCTTACTTTATGAAATGATTACAGGTCGTCAGCCACACGAAAAGGTGATGGAAGTAGCGCAGGTTATCGGAATGGTTCTACTATTCAGTCTGTTGCTTTACGCGAATGGTAACGATATTTATAAAACATTCTTCAAGTAAATTTTGAACGTCATCTATAAACAGACTACAACATCAAGTCACCCGGAACTTGTTTCAGGGTCTGAACAGATGCTGAAACAAGTTCAGCATGACGGACGGATTGGGTTTGCCGTTTTTCTTTTTTTCCTTTTTCCTTTTATCGGTTGGTCGCAGACCAACATGCTAGGAGAAGAGAAGGTTACGAAAACGGACCAAGAGGTTTATGCTGAAGGGGCTGAGGAACAAGCGAAAATCCTCATCATTCCATTTGAAGAAAAGCTTTTCTACTGCGATATTATGCGTGATTTGACCAAGGTCAACCAACTATCTCAGCAAGAAATTTACGACCGACTGCGAAACGAGATTCAGCTAAGCCTGAAGGCTGCGCTGAAAGACAGCATGGAAACGGCCACGTTCCTCAACACCGATAGCATTACGGATGAAGACCTCATTAATATTTATGCTGTTTTGGGATACAAATTCGTTCCTGTTCCTGCCAAAGAAGAGGTAGATGAAAAAGGAAAGGTGAAGAAGAAAACGAAGAATCCAGAGTCGAAAAAGGAGGTCGGAATTCGTAACGGACAAGTGGTGGCAGAACGCCAAGTTGTTGAACGCTATATGAGCGCGCAATTGAAAAGCCATGAAGTGCTTAATCAGTTTTACACCAACTATGGCATCAACAAATTTTTGTTCATCAATCAGATGGATGTGAAGATGGATTTGACTGACCCTGAAGCGGCATTTATTGATCCGAAACGCCTCGTTACCATTCATTACACCATCATGAATAAGGATGGGAAACAGATTAGTGGTGGATTGGCTTCAGAGCAATTTCCTGGCACAGAAAGCCGTTTGAACTACATCATCGGTGGTAATTTCTATAAGCTTTCTGCTGAGGTTTTGGGTTCTTTATTGAAGGCTGAGAAAAAAGAGCAGCAGTCCGAGAAAAAGAACAATCCAAAGTCTAAGACGAAAGCTGAATAGTCCTATTTAACACAAAAAGAAAGCCCAGAACAGCTTTGCTGTTCTGGGCTTTCTGCTTTAATAATTTCGCGCTTAAAGAAGTTCGGCCTTGGTGTGTGCACGCCCAGCACTAGAGCGAGTTCCAGTTCCGAACTGATATACAATTCCGCCATAGTTGAACCCAGTCGGATTTCCGTTGAATGAAAACTTAGCCGATGTGTAAACCCGAAGGTTTCCTTCTGTTCTGGTCAATTGCATTGGAAGTTCCGAAACCAAAGGAGCTGGCCCTTCGCCAGGCGTGAAAACGTAGTTTACGGTTTCTACCCAATCACCAAGGTCGGCAATTGCAATCTCCAATTGCCATTGCTCTCCAAACGAAGTACTTCCCAATCGCGAGCCAAGAATTTCTGGCTCATCGCTTAAGACAATACTTGTTTCGCCTGACAAATCAACCGAAACGCTGTATTTACCGATGATTTGTGCATTCGTTTCCTCCGTCAAAAACGGAACTCCGTACGTGTTATTCGACAACAGAAAAGTTTCGCCATCAAGATGGGCACTACTTCCACGGCCAGTTCTTCCAGTCCATCTAGCAAGTCCAAGGTTTGAGTTAACGTGGCTTTTGTTCAGTACAACGGTTTCTCCCTGTGTCAAAACGGTTGAATCATCTGGGTTTTCAAACGCAGGACTTGGAACAAATTTCACTTTTGATATTTGTTCGGTTGGGTCGTCCATTGTGACCAAAACCAGCTTCAACTCCTCAGGGTTGTTCACTTCTTTTACTCTAGCGCGCGCCAATTCTGGGTCGTTTTCAACCGCTTTTCCATCTTCTCTCATAAAAATGCTTGCGCCCCACAAATATCTTCCATCCGCACCTTGAATTTCAATATCGAAAAGCTCATTTTCCATCGTAGCCGAAAGCTCAAACTGTGGCGTTCGGTAACGCTGATTTTCGTTTCCGTTATTCGTCAATGGTAATTGAATGATGGTTGGAGGGGTTGTTTCATTGTTTGTAAGAACAACCGTTCCGCCACCGTCTGCTAAAAGTTCATCTAACGGAACTTCCTCATCAGTCTTGGTATTGTTCAATCCAATAACAATTCGGTTGTTCTTGAATTTTACTGAAGGTTGATTGCCTGCACGGCCTAATCGAGCAAGTCCATTCGTTGGCGTTGCCACTAAGCTTGTGCCATCAGAAATGTTCTCTGTAATTTCTTGTTTGCTGCAACCAGCAAGCAAAAGTGCCACTGCGGCAAGGGTTAAAAATGATGTTTTCATACGTCTTCTTTTTAAGATTGGAGTCAAAGCTATGGAGCAGAGAAGTCGTTTGATGCAACCATTTCATGAATGGTCGTTCTTGATTCATGAATGGTACGCCTATCGACCAACAACTCGCTTAAAACTCATTTCGTTATTCCTTTCTTTGACCGCGTGAGACGTTTCCTCGGTTTTTCTTTTCTCCTTTTTCCGCTGTTCGCAATGGCGCAGCATCCCTCTTTTTGGGTGCTGAACCATGAACAGGGTCTGCCATCGCTCAAGGTTTACGACCTGATGGAAGACGACCTGGGCGTGATGTGGATGGGTACTTCCGAAGGGCTTGTTCATTACGATGGGCTGTGGCTGAACACCTTGCAGAATGACGGTTCATTTGCGCCAGATCGCAGCATGATGGTGCAAGATGCGTTGGGAACTATTTGGTCGATGAATTTTGCTGGACAGCTGTTCTGCGCCAATTATGAGCGCATGTGGAACGATACGCTCATCTCACCCCATTTTACAGGCCGCATCATTGATATCCAGCACGAAGGCGATTCGATTCTCTTCCTCACTAAAAAGGAGATGATTCTTTATTTGCCTATTGAAAATTCTGTTTCGGTGATTTACAAAGCCGAGAAAGACGAAAAAATCTACGGGAATGCGTGGTCGCGATACGTTCAAACCTCGTTTGGAATAAAGGCTCTTCCGAGTGGAAAAGTGGTGCAGGCAACAGGCGGCCCAACGTACAGTCTGAATGCAAGCTCTTCGGGCAATCATTGGTTTTATCACATCACAGGAAATGTGAAACGACTGACCAACAACGGACAAGAAACCATTGCCAACGGTCTGAAGCGAAAAGAAGGTCCTTTCCCAAGGATAAATGGCGTGCGGACAACCTCTGCTGGAACGTGGATTTTGACCTACGATGGGGCGTACCTCGTAGAGGCCAAACGATGGTTTTTTCCGAGCGAACCCGTTTCGGATGTGCTGGAGGCCAAGGATGGAGCCACATGGTTTTCTACGCTTACGGATGGCGTTCGTGTGATTCCGAATTTGAATCTCAGGCGATATGGCAAAGAGCCAGATGGTTTGCCAACCGAGCGGTTCAATCGTGTTAGAAAGCTTCCGAACGGAAATTTGGTGGCAAGTGATAACAGCGGAATGTTGGTGATGATCCATCCTGATAAGGGACTTGTGGCCACGTTTCATGCAGACAATTCCAGAGAAAGCGAGGCACTTGAAATTGACACGACAAACGGTCGCATTTTGGTGGCTTTTGGCGACCTATATCTGCTCGATATGAACTTGAATCTGCTGGATAAGCTCTCAGGAAATGTCAAAAGTATTTCTGTCGGATTGAAAAGTTTGATGGTGGTTGATGCGCTGAATTTGCTGGATGTTGATTACGATGGAACCCGATTCGGAGAGCCTGTCCAAGTTGAACCGACTAAAGGCAAGGCGTTCTACCGATCATTTCATGATTCTGAAAACCGCATGTGGGCCATTTCGAGTTCAGGAGTTGAGGTAAATGGCTCTCCAATTGAACTTGAAAGACCAATTCGACTGGGTATTTCAAACACTGAAAACCGCGTTTTCCTATCCGATAGAAATGACAGCATTGCCGTTTTCAACAATGGAAAATTCGAGCGATGGCTGATCATTCCAGAGAAGCTTAGGCAAGCGGCCACGGTGAGGCGGTTGGCGGTTTCAAAAACGCAGTTGTTCGTCATGCTTTCCAATGCGGTTCTCTGCCTTGATTTTCAGACCGAAAATTGGCAGCGATGTGGCGCAAGCGAAGGGCTTCCATCAACCGACCTACGCGATATTATTTTTTCGGACGGTCAATTGTGGTTGGCAACCTTCAACGGTTTGTATGCTTTGCCGCTTGATCAGCAACGACCAATCTTGCCTCCAAAAGTTTTGATAAGGAGGCTGAATGTGAATGGCGTTGAACACTCATCGCAAGAAATTCTGAATCTGAAACACTATGAGAACGACCTCGAAATTCAGTTGCGTGGTGTTTCCACCCGAAGTCGCGGACATATTAATTTCAAATACCGTTTGGGCGGATTGATGGACGATTTTGATATGAATGCCAATGGCAGCACCATTCGTTTTCGCGCACTTCCGCCAGGAAATTATTCGTTGGAGGTTTTTGCCGTTGATGCCAATGGAACGCAAAGTGCCGAGCCGTTGCAATTGCAATTTAGCATTGCAAAACCGTGGTATGTCACGTGGCCATTCTATCTGGCCATGGCATTGCTACTTGTGGCCATTGTCAGTGTGGTTTTCCTGTTGAGGATTCGGTACATCAAACAGCAGAATCAACAACAGTTGCAGCACGTTAAGTTGATGGAGGATTTGCGTTCGTCTCAACTTACCGCATTGCGAGCACAAATGAACCCGCATTTCATGTTCAATGTGCTCAATTCTATTCAAGGATTGTTCACGCTGGGAAAGACCGAAAAGGCCAACGAAGTATTGAGTCGCTTTTCCGACCTCATGCGTTCCATTTTGGATGTCAGCGACCAAAACACGATTACGCTTGATAAAGAAATGGAGCTTATCAGCCTTTATTTAGAATTGGAAGCGGTGCGTTTTGGCGATGATTTCCAATATAAGATAGAAGTCGCTGACATGATTGATACTAAAAAGGTGGAGGTGCCATCGTTGCTCATTCAGCCATACGTGGAAAATGCCGTGAAACACGGGCTGCTTCATAAAAAAGGAGGAAAAAAACTATCGGTTTCACTTTCGTTATTGGAGAATGAATCTATGCTTGAAGTGAAAATTGACGACAACGGAGTGGGCCGAGAAAAAGCTGGAGAATTACGCTCCAAAAAGGACCGTTCGTTTGCCAACGAGGCATCTTCTTCACGCCTCAATTTGCTCAACGTAGAGAACATTCACAAGATTGGAGTGGAGATTATTGATAAGAAAAACGAAGCTGGCGAGGCGACCGGAACCGTTGTGTTTCTGCGGATTCCATTGAGGTAAACAATCGTTTAGTAAACAATCGTTTAGTAAAGAGTTGTTTACTAACTTTGATGGATAATATAAAACCATGGAAGACTCTCCTTTTGCTTATGGCAAGCTGGCTACAGCGTTGGCATTTACCGACCGAGACAGCGATCGGAAACAACTCTCTACGAACATTTCTAATCGCGTAAACACCATCCTTATTTCGCCAAGAAGGTGGGGGAAATCATCTTTGGTCAAGCGGGTAGGCAAGGAAATGATGGAGGCCGACAGCAACTACCGCTTCTGCCACATCGACCTGTTTGCCATCCGTTCCGAAGAAGATTTTTTCAGAATTTATACCGAAACAGTGCTGAAGGCGATGGGCGGAAAATGGGAGGAAGTGATGGCTGATATAAAGGAGGTGGCACAGCGGCTCGTTCCCTTCATTTCTGTTTCATTCTCGCCAGAAAATGAGTTCAAGTTGGGAATGGACATGCAGGCCACCCGCGATTTCCCAGAGGAAATCCTTGCCTTGCCCGAAAAACTTGCCGCAAAACGTGGTCTTCGCCCCGTTATCTGCATGGATGAATTTCAGAACATCGGTTCTTTCACCGAAGCCATGCCGTTTCAAAAACTGCTACGCTCGGTTTGGCAACAACACACGCATACCACCTATTGCCTCTATGGGAGCAAGCGCAACATGATGACCGAAATGTTCAGCAAACGCGCCCGTCCTTTCTATCGTTTTGGAGAATTTCATTTTTTGAAAAAAATCAGCGAGGCCGATTGGATTCCGTTCATTGTTGAACGCTTTGCTTCCACAGGAAAATCCGTTACAGAGGAAGCAGCCCAGCGCATTGCCCAAAAAATGGAATGTCATCCATACTATGTGCAGCAATACAGTCATCATATTTGGACCATGGTGGCGGCAAATGGAACGGTTGATGAAGAGACCGAAACACGGGCACTGCAACACATGATAAACAGTAACCAGATTTTGTATCAGCGTGAAACAGAAGGATTGAGCGCACAGCAGATTGGGCTTTTATTGGCGGTGGCAAACGGAGAAAACCGCATGACTACTGCCAAGGTCATACAGCACTATAAATTAGGTTCGTCTGCCTACGTGGTTCGCACCATGAAGAGCATGGAAGAGCGCGAACTGATAGACACAATGGAGGGAAAACCCGAATTTGTGGATCCTGTTTTTAGAATGTGGTTCATAGAGATTTTCGGGAAAATGCTGAGATAATCTCCGTTTATGGATCCAAAACAACCATTCAGAGAAACAAATGAACAGTGATGAAATGCTCTTTTAGCTTCACCAAATGAAACCACTGAAAGTCGGCATTATTGAAGATGAGTTTTTGGCGCGCGAAACGCTTCAAGCATTTTTGCTTCGGCATTGCGAAAATGTAGAAGTGGTTTTTATGGCAGCAGAACTTGAAAGTGGCGTTGCAGCCATTAAAGAACACGGGCCCGATGCCGTTTTCCTCGACATAGAAATGCCCGGGCAAAGCGGTATGGAAATCCGAGAATTACTTGGTAATACGCCCGCTCCGCACATCATTTTTACTACAGCTTATGCCAATTATGCGGTAGATGCTTTTGGATTGGAAGCCCTCGATTACCTCCTCAAACCCATCGATATTGTCAAACTGAGACGAGCGGTTTCGCGCATTGAAGAACAGAAGACCAAAACGCCAGAAAAACTATCCATTCCAAGTTCAAATGGTCAGCAGTTGATTGAGCAATCGGATATTGAGTTTCTTGAAGCGGATGGTTCGTACACAACTATCCATTTATGCGCTGGCAATAAAATCTTGGTAAGTCGGAAACTCAAGGATATTGAAGACCAGTTATCTGCTCAAAATTTTCTTCGCGTTCATCGTTCCTACCTCGTCAATCTCGACCAAATTCAGTCCATCGTCCGCGCAACCAATACCAGTTTGCGCATGAAAAGCGGGGCCGATGTTCCTGTTGCCAGAAACCAAAAAGACGCGGTAAAAACCGCTTTGGAAAGCCGAATAAACAAGGTTTGATACCATTCGTGGATCAGCAACGACCATTCATGGGTTTGTGCTTGATGCGTTGATATTCTCGTGCTTCATTTGTGTGAAATAAATACATCCACACTATGAAAAAACATTTCCTTTCTACCGTTCTACTAGCCGCCATTTCATCGATGGCCATGGCTCAAGACATTACTTCTAACCTAGAAGCTTACGTTTCGTTTGACAACGGAAACGCCACCATTGATGCTGGCGCGGCAACTGTTGCTGGTATCGTTAACGGAGCAACTCCAGTTGATGACCGACACGGCAATCCAACCTCTGCCATGTATTTTGATGGTGGCGATTGGATTGATTTTGGAAACCAAACTAACTACCAATTCGGATTCGACAGTTTCACCATTGCTTGTTGGATGAAAGGCGATGGCACCACAACAACTGGTGGTTACGTGATTGGAAAACGAGGATTTATCGGTGGTAGCGATTTCGTTTACGGGCTCACTTACAATTACAATGGAGGCGGACAGGCTTACGGCTATTTACGCGGTGACAACTCGGTACCAGCTACTGCTCCAACGGCAACAGTACTTGCTGATGAGTGGCATCATGTGGCTATGGTAATAGACCGATCGAACGGCTATTCCCTGATTTACGTAAATGGCGCCCCGATATCGGCCCAACCAATCAATGGAGCACTGTCCTCATTCAATGCCAGCGGAAACCTTTATGGAGAATTGATGATGGGACGAGCTTCTAACGGAGGCGAATTCTTTAAAGGCTGGATAGATGATGCTCGCATTTACAGACGCGCTCTTAACCAAACCGACCTTGCTTTGCTGCAGGACCCTCTTACACTGACGGATGGTCTTAAAATTGACCTTCCATTCTGTGATGGTCAATTGGTAGATGAAACTGGCTTAAACAATATGACAGGTATGTTTGATGGCACCTATCCAACGTTAGACCGTAACGGAATTACAGATGCGGCTAAAGCGTTTTCTACAGGAAGCTCCAGCTTTACAGAGCTTCCAACAAACCTTATCTCCAGCACAGATTTCACAATTGCCATTTGGTATTACTACGTTGGAACTAGTCAATATCAATCTCCTCGGTTGGTTGACATAAGCAAACAAGTCAATTCCGTAAGCGATGCCATCATTCTTTACCCTTCCACAGGGGGCAGTAATGTGCCGTATTTTGGAATGTGGAACAGCGCTGGATCGCTACAAGTTGGTATGTACGCCAATGGCAGCGATGCATCCATCAACGAATGGACACATTTGGTTGTAACCAAGGTTGGAAACATGTACAGCATGTATGTGAATGGAAACCTTTCAACCGGAACCACCAACAATTTTGTACCTGCCAACGTGACCAGAGGAGTGTCTCGGCTTGGAAGAAGTGCTTATGGCACTGCTGATTTCCTTCTAGGTTCAATAGACGATTTTAAGGTTTGGCAACGCGGATTGAATGCTACGGAAGTAACTGCGCTGTTCAATGAAACTGATGCATGTGTGCCTGTTGCGCCTTGCGATGTGAATATTCCGGATGTCAACTTTAAGAGCGCATTGGTCAACAATACCGCCATCAACACGAATAACGATGGCGAAATTCAATGCTCTGAGGCAGCTGCTTACACCCAGGCCCTCAACGTGAGGGGACTTGGAATTAGCGATTTGACAGGCTTGGAGGCATTCACGAATATTTTCGCAGTAAACGTGGATTACAATGACTTTACTTCGATTGATATATCCGCCAACGTGGCACTAACGGAATTAAGCTGTGCCTTCTTAAATAATTCAATTCCAACAATTGATTTAAGCAGCAACACAATCTTAGCTGGGCTCGATTTGCGCTCAAGCGGCATTAACTCAATTGATTTGTCAGTACAAACTAATCTTCAGAATGCGTTTTTGGATGGCAACAACCTTACTTCGTTGGATGTAACCAACAATCCTCAGCTCATTGAGCTTGGAGTTAATGACAACGACATTACTACCATTGACCTTAGTCAAAACCTTAATCTTCAGGTCTTCTACTGTTTGAATAATAGTATTGGTGGGAATTTGGACCTATCAGCTCACGCCTCTCTCTACTACCTTATTGTGCAAAACAACCTATTGACAGGTCTGAATATTGCAAACGGCAACAACAGCAACTTCACAGCCTTCAACACAATCAGTAATCCGTTCTTGACATGTATCCAGGTGGATGATGCGGCTTGGAGCACAACCAATTGGACAAATGTGGATAACATTGTTTCGTTCAGCGAAAATTGTCTGACAGTTGGTGTGGATGAAGCAGAATCGAAAGCTTTTGAAATGTTCCCAAATCCAACCACAGGAACACTTCATTTTTCAGAAGCCATTGCAGGGCAGCTTTTGGATGTGACCGGAAAGATTTTAATCCAATTCCCTAATACGCGTACGCTTGACCTACGCTCTTTAGCTGAAGGTGTTTACCTCATCCGAAGTGATAATGGAACGGTAAACCGAATCGTAAAAAATTAAGATGATGTAGTGTGGGTTTGAAAGCCTCGAACGCGAAAGCGTTCGGGGCTTTTTTGCTATAAAAAAACCACAGAGCTCGTCAGAATCAACGCTCCAAGAATAAAGCCCACGTACACCTGCAAAGGCGTGTGCGCAGCTAATCGCAAGCGCGAATAACCGACAAAACCACTCAAGATCACAAGTGCCATTACCAGTTCAACCACGTTAACTTGATAGCGGAGAATAAGGCCGATAAGGGCTCCTACAATGCCGCCCATTCCGAGCATGTGAATACTCACTTTCCACTTTAAGTTGATAACGAATGCAGTTGCAACAGATATGGCTGCGCCTAAAACCAGATCTGGGAAAAGACTGGGCATTGGTGCTCTGCTGAACAAATAAAACGTGCTCAAATGGAACACTATCGTTGTCAAGAAAGGCAACGAGCGCTCTTTGGCGGTGTGCATGTGAATCGTTTCTATCAGTTTAGCGCGATAGAAATAGTAGAACACGCCCATTGGTAGAATAATAGTGTTCAGAAACGTGATGAGGAAGATGAATTTTCTAACCTCTGGTTGCACAGCATAGGTGATGTATGTGTCTGCATTAAACAGGATAATCAGCGAATAGATTGGAACAAAAATCGGTTGGAAAATGATGGATAGCGCTAGCGCGAATTTCTTTTCCATCACAATTTCAATTCAAATTCATCTGCATCATCCAAAGGTCTAAACTTGGCGCAGAAATCGTCCAAATCAGTTCCAGAAAGTGAGATTGTTTCTATCGCCTCTTCGCCTTTATCAAAAGAGCAAAGAATCTCGCCTTTCGGACTTACAACCAACGAACTTCCATCGTATTCAATTCCTTTTCCGTCTATTCCCACGCGGTTCACACCAACTACGTAGCATTGGTTTTCGTGCGCTCGTGCAACCAACAAACTTTGCCAAGCGGAAGACCGAGCCGCAGGCCAATTGGCAACATAAACCAACACGTCATATCTATCAGATTTCAGATTGCGACTGAAAACAGGAAACCGCAGATCATAACACACCTGCGGCATGATTTTCCAACCATCCTTTTCAAAGATTTTTCGTTCAGAACCAGCAGCGAAAAACTTATCCTCATCTGCAAAACTGAACCGATGACGCTTATCATACCACGTAAAACTTCGGTCGGGATTTGCCCACAACATACGGTTGTAGAATTTCCCGCCTGAACCGCCTGTGCCGCATTCCTCACGGACAATCATGCTTCCGGTAATCGTTGCTCCTAATTCTTCCGAAAGATTCCGAAGCCAAGTAACGGTTGGTCCGTCCATCGACTCGGCTAATTCATGCACGCTCATGGTGAAACCAGTGGTGAACATTTCAGGCAACACGACTAAATCCGTTTTTCCTTTCAATGGTCGCAGTTTCGCTTCCCAAAATTTGAGATTCGCGGCCTTGTCTTCCCAAACCAGTGGTTGTTGACAAACGGTTACGCGCAGGTCGCTCATTCGTAGAAAAATTTACTTGAAACTGACCTCCCCCAACCCCTCCTTTCAAGGAGGAGAGCTGGCTCTTCGACCAAACATTTAATCAACGCGCCAACTCCTCCCCTGAAAAGGGGAGGTGTCCCGATTTTTTTCGGGACGGAGGGGTCGTTTTTACAAAATGGCCACCTCATAACGTCATCAATTTCTCAGCAGCCTTCTCCAGCGTTTCATCCTCTTTTGCAAAGCAAAAACGCAGCAATTTATCCTCGTTCTTCTCATGATAAAAAACCGAAACAGGAATGGATGCCACGCCCACTTCTTTCGTCAACCTGATGGCGTAGTCGGTGTCTTTTTCGTCTGTTATTGCGGAGTAATCCAACAGTTGGAAATATGTCCCTTCGCTTGGCCGAACCTTGAACTTCGAACCTTGAAGTAGTTGATTGAATGTGTCTCGTTTTTCTTGGTAAAAAGCGCCAAGTTCTAAGTAGTGCTCACGGTCATCGAGGAAATCTGCTAGCGCATATTGGGCAGGAGTATTCACCGAAAACACATTGAACTGATGCACTTTTCTGAACTCTTTCATCAACTCTTCAGGCGCCATCACATGACCGATTTTCCAACCGGTATTATGATACGTTTTCCCGAAGGATGAAACGATAATTGACCGTTCTGCAAGCTTTGGATAACGCGCCACGCTTTGATGTTCCATTCCATCAAAAATGATGTGTTCGTACACTTCATCACTCATAATGATAATGTCGGTGCCATCGGTCAGTTTCTGAAGCTTCAGCATATCTGCCGCACTCATCACCCGACCAGAAGGATTGTGAGGCGTGTTGATGATAATCATTCGTGTTCGCTGACTAATTAACTTCCTCACTTTCTCCCAGTCAATTAATTCACCTGAAAGGTTCATTTGTACATACATCGGCACACCTCCATGCACTTCAATTGCAGGTACATAGCAATCGTATGCGGGTTCAAAAATGATTACTTCATCTCCTTCGTTCACAAAAGCAGAAATGGCGGTATAAATGGCCTGCGTGGCCCCTGCGGTTATCGTTATCTCGGTATCAGGGTTGTACTTGGCAGTGTATAATCTTTCTACTTTCTCTGCCAATTTTTCGCGCAGCTCGGTAACACCCTGCATGGGAGGATACTGGTTGAAGCCTTTTTGCATGTATGAATGCGTGAGTTCCACCAATCTCTTTGGGATTGAAAAATCAGGAAATCCTTGAGAAAGATTGACCGCACCGTGTTCGCGTGCCAAACCACTCATCACTGAAAAAATGGTAGTGCCAATTTTTGGCAATTTGGAATGTATGGAACCAGGAAATTTCATTGAACGCGAAGATAATATTTCACTTATCAGGAGTACTCCAAATATTTGTCTTTCACACTCGAATACTTGAGTGCAAACAAATCTTTGATGTAATTCTGATGCACTTTCCAAGGCGCCTTAGCCCCTTGCTTTGGCAATAAATGCTTGGCGCGAAGAATGTAGCCTGCATCAAAGTCAAGCAATTCTTCTTGCTCCATATTTTGATGGTCGAACTTAGGCGTGCAAACGCTCAGGTTTTTGGCTGTCATGTGGTTCAACACCTTGGTAACGTAAATGCAGTTGAGGTCGCTTTTCAACGTCCAAGATGCGTTGGTGTAGCCTACTGCAAACGCAAAATTCGGAATGTCGCTCAGCATCACCCCTTTGAATGCAGGCGATTGCGAAAGCTCCAGCGGTTTTTCATCTACGCTCAATTTCATCCCGCCAAAAAGCTGAACCTTCAGTCCGGTTGCAGTAATAATGATGTCGGCTTCTAATTTTTCTCCCGAATTGAGTTCAATGCCATCTTTCACAAACGATTTGATGGTGTTTGTAACAATCTTCGCCTTTCCAGACCGAATAGACCGGAAAAGGTCGCCATCGGGCACGGCACAAATTCGCTGGTCCCACGGGTTGTATTTGGGCGTAAAATCCTCGTCTTTATAATCCTCGTTCAAACGTTTCTTCACCTGTTTACGCAGGAAATTGCTCATTATTTGTGGCCATTTTCTGCTGAAATTGTAAATCCCTATTCCGAGCAGAATATTCTTCCATCGCGCCAGCGTATGCGCCAATTGGTTGGGTAAAATTTTCTTGAATGTATTAGCAATAACATCTTCGCTGGGCAATACGGCCATGTAGGTTGGCGAACGCTGTAGCAGGGTCACTTCTTTAGCAGTCTCTGCGAGTATCGGCAGCAAGGTTACGGCTGTGGCACCACTACCAATAATTACGATTTTCTTTTTGGTATAATCGAGATTTGTATCCCAATGCTGCGGATGAATTTTGATTCCTTCAAACGCTTCCGCATTCGGAAAATTAGGCTCATAACCAGCTCTGTAATCGTAGTAACCACTGCACATAAAAAGAAAGTTGCAGGTAATGGTTCGGCTCTCGCCCGAGTGAGAATCGTTTATGGTCAACGTCCATTTTTTCTCCGTAGAAGACCAGTTTGAAGCGGCTACACGTTTCCCAAATTGGATGTGTTTTCTCAGATTGTAGGTATCAACCGTATCATTCAAATACGCCATTATAGAAGCTCCGTCTGCAATTGCCTTGGGATTTTTCCAAGGATGAAACGGAAACCCGAATGTGTACATATCAGAATCGGAACGGATACCAGGATATTTGAACAAATCCCACGTGCCGCCAATAGCATCGCGTCCTTCTAAAATGGTAAAGCTTTTGTTTGGACAGGAATTCTGTAAGTGATAGCCAGCGCCAATACCAGAGAGGCCAGCGCCTACCACTATAACATCAAAATCGTTCCGTTTTTCCTCCATTTCGTAATGAATAATATTTTTCCTAAAACTAGTTCATCAGCCAAATGATGGCTGCATAACGCGCTGTTTTTCCAACAAGCATCCACCAAGCTGCTGGAATTGGGCGAGCACGAAAAAACCCAAGAGCTAGCAGAATAATATTTCCAAGAACGGGTAGCCAACCGAGTATGGCGAAATAAGCTCCGTATTTATCAACGGTTTCTTCCCATTCCAGCAGTTTTTCGTGTTTGACGCGGAAGTATTTCTCAATCCATTCGAGCTTCCCTAACCGGCCAATCCAAAAGGTTGTGTAACCGCCAATCCAGTTGCCAATAGTGGCAACAATGAGCGAAGACCACGGGTCCATTCCAGCATAAAGACCAGCCGCAAGAACCACTTCGGATGAAAACGGAACAACTGTTCCCGACAAAAATGCAGCGAAAAACAATCCCCAATAACCGTATTCGACCCAATCCATGCGTGCAAGTTAGGCAAGGGCTGGAAGTATGTCCTATTTTCGCATACATCTTAACCATTCGATGAAATTCCAACGTTTCCCCCTTTTCCTTTTCTCCCTTTTCCTATTTAGTTGCACTACCCCAAAATGGCCGATGGAAACGGAATATCCGTCTGAGGTTCAAACTGCATTAGCGGAGTTTTTGCCAAAGTTGGAAGTATCGCCAGACGACCCCGCTTTGCATGATGAAGGCTTTGATTTCAGCAAGGAATACTGTCCGCAATTGAGCAATCCTTATTGGTTGATTCCTTCTGATGACCTACCTGATGGAGTCAATCCGCAAAAATCAAACAATAACGTTTCGATTACCATTTTCAATCACCGATTGTTTTTGGCTTTCCGAACGGGGCCAACCCATTTTGCATCTAAGAAAACGGGCGTTTATATCATCAGCTCTGCCGATGGAAAAGAATGGAAAAAGGAGAAAGAAATTTTTATTGGCCAAGACGTACGTGAGCCATTCTTAGTTCCGATTGATGGAAAGCTACATTTCTACACATTTGGTGCAGGAACGAAAATGACGGCTTTTGAACCTAAGTTTATAGACCATTTTACTTCTGACGGGAACGGAAATTGGAGTGAACCAGAAAAGACTTTAACCCTTGGCGAAGTGCATTGGAGCATTAAAAACCGAAATGGTTCTACTTACATGACGAGTTACAGTGGCTCGCATTACGAACTGAAAGGCCCATCAGAAGTTCGATTGTTTTTTAAGCAAACCTTTGATGGTGTAAACTGGAAATCAGTAAACGATACAGGGGCGGTTTATTTCGGTGGAGCCTCAGAAGCGGCTTGGGAATTTGACCGCGAAAAGAACCTTTGGGCTGTAACACGTTTAGAAGATGGAGACAATACTGGTTTCGGGTCTCATGTGGCATTTGCGAAAGCTGACGACCTTGGAAATTGGGAGTTTCCAGATACGGCAGATGCTCGCTGTTTTATGTCGCCCAAGATGTTTCGCCATGGCGATGATATGTATCTGATTGGTAGAAGACAATTGGGCAAAAAGCCTTTTGGCAAGGTGAATCGTTCGAGAAAAAGGTCTGCTCAGCGGAAGTGGAATTGGGTTGGGTATTCGCTTTCGCCAAAAACAACAGCGCTTTTCAAAATCAACAAGGAAACGCGAAAAGTGGAATATGTGATGGATTTACCGGGCGCTGGCGATACAGCATTTCCGTCTATTATCCGATTGGATAAACACCGCTTTCTAGTGGCGAATTACACGTCACCCATCAATCACCAAAAACGCGATTGGCTGATGGGACAATTAGGTAAAACGAAGATTTACTTGCAGGTGCTTACGTTTGCTCCTTGTAAATGATTTACCGCAAAGACGAGGTTATTTTAAAAGCGCCTCATTATCTGCACCCAATTTTGGCGCATCTGACAATTCTGAAGCACCAAAAACTATTGGAAATCCATTCATGAAAAGCGAATGTTTAGCAGCCTCTTGAACGGTTAGAACAGGCGAAAGACAAACGTCTTCTTTCTCCAATTTATCCACCCAGAATTGCATCGTTTTTGTTGCGAATTGAGCAGCAACTTCTTCAATCAGTTCCGATTCCAGCAACCTTCCGCCCCATTCGGGATGTTCCATAAGATTGCAGAATTTTTGCCAGAATTTAGGTTCGAGTGCGCCCAAAGCCACATGCCTTCCGTCTGCACATTTATAAACGTTGTAGGAAGCCAATCTGCCCGACAGATAACCGTTGCTTGTTCCGGTTTCTAATTCTTCTGCCACTCGCATGATTTGCAAAACAGAAATGTTGTGCGTCATGGAAACATCTACATGTTGGCCTTCTCCAGTTCTTTCTCGATGAAGCAAGGCTGAGGTTGTGGCATTTAGGGCCATCATGCTTCCACCAGCAACATCGGCTAACTGAGCGGCTGAAATGATAGGGTTTCCGCTCGAATCCCGCTGTGCATCTAGCATTCCTGAATAACTGAGGTAGTTGATATCATGCCCAGGTTTCGCTGCCATTTCTCCTACTTGTCCGTACCCGGTAATGGAAACAAGGATGATTTTAGGGTTGCGTTTTTTGATGGCTTCGTAATCTAATCCGAATGCTTGCATAACACCAGGTCTGAATTGTTCAATTACAACATCTGCCGTTTCAATTAACTTCAGTATCGACTCTTTTCCTTCGTTAGAGCGGTAATCAACGGACAAGCTTTTCTTACCTGTATTGAGGATGGTATAAAACACGGAAACGCCATTTTTCATGGGCGAATAAAACCGAACGGGGTCTGGAGATTGCGGACTTTCTACCTTGATAACTTCCGCACCTTGCTGCGCCATCCAAAGCGTGGCCAACGGCCCAGGAAGTAGTTTGGTGAAATCGAGAATTCGGTAGCCTTGGAGTGGTTGAATCATAGAGTGAAATTAGGGTTTGCGCTGCAGTTTTGCGTTAGGGATGGAAGCGGCATCCTCCCGGTTTATATCTGATTGCTAAGATATGAGCCCGACCGCCACGCCTTAAAGCGTGGAGGGAACGCCCTATATCGAATAAAATATTCGATTGGTACACTTCTACTCGGTTGCATATACCTTTGTGGTACGTAATAGCACATGAGAATCATTATTGCCGGAGCTGGAGATGTGGGGTTTCACCTTGCGAAATTGCTCACACAAGAGAATCAGGATATTGTCTTAATAGACACGGATGGCGAAAAGCTGAAATACGCTGCTGAGCATTTAGATATTGCGACCATAAAGGGAAATTCGATTTCCTACAGCACGCTGGATGAAGCGAATATTTCAAAGGCGAGATTGGTTATTGCTGCCACTAATTCTGAAGAGACTAATATTTCTACGTGTATAATTGCTAAGCACCTTGGTGCTAAGCGTACAATTGCTCGTGTTAGAAACACAGAGTTTCTCTTGAAAAGAGAGAAACTTGATCTTGAACAGCTTGGTATAGATGAAATTATTAGCACCGAAACGTTAGCCGCGCGCGAGATTAAACGGCTTTTGAAAAATGCTGCTTTTACAGATTCATTTGAATTTGACGGTGGCCTACTCAACTTAGTTGGAATTGCTATTGAAGCAGCAAGTCCGTTGGCAGGTAAGATGGTTTCAGAAGCGGCTTATCTCAATCCAGAAAACAACTTTCTTACTGCTGCCATTCTTAGAAATAATGAGACCATTATCCCTCGTGGAGATGTAACGTTTCAAATTGGCGACCATGTGTACTTTATTGCGCAGAAAAGTGCGATGGATGACATTTTAGAGCTTTCTGGAAAAGAGCATAAAAGAATCAAAAACATTATGATTCTTGGTGGAAATGAGGTTGGAATGCACACGGCTAAAAAGCTCAGTTTGAAGTTCAACGTTAAATTGATTGAAGCAGATAAAGAGCGGTGTTTTCAATTGGCAGATGAGCTACGAGGAACCTTGGTTATTCACGGCAACGGGAGCGATGTGGAGCTTCTGGAAGAGGAAGGAATCGGTCAAATGGACGCATTTATTGCTGTGACTGATAACTCGGAAACCAATATCATTTCGTGTCTAGTTGCTAAAAACCACAAGGTTCAGAAAACCATTGCGCTGGTAGAAAACATGGACTACATCCACCTTTCTCAGAATATTGGGGTGGATACTATGATTAACAAGAAGCTGATTGCGGCAAACTTCATTTTCCGACATATCAGAAAGGGTGAGGTGCTATCACTAACTAGTTTACACGGTGTAGATGCGGAAGTTGTGGAGTTTGAAGTGAGCGAAAAATCTCCCGTTGTTGGAAAGGTGCTCAGAGCAATCAATTTCCCAAAATCAGCTATAGTGGGTGGGGTTATTAGGAAAGGCAAGAGCTACACGCCAAATGGTGATTTTGTTTTTGAACCATTAGATCATGTTGTGGTGGTATCCCGACCCGAATGCATCCACAAGGTGGAAAGCTATTTCTAAATGACCATTAATTACAGAGTTGTACTGAATGTACTCGGATTGCTTCTGCTCTTCAACGGTATGTTTATGCTGCTATGTATTCCGGCCTCGGTTTATTACAACCTAGACGATGTGTTGCCGATGGGGTTTTCTGCCACCGCAACATCGGGTTTAGGAATGATGATTTGGGTCCTTACTCGATCTTCCGAAAAACCGAACATTCGTAAGAAGGAAGGCTTTCTAATTGTAACATTTGGGTGGCTGGTCATGTCTTTTTCTGGAGCATTACCTTACGTAATGAGTGGTAGCGTTCTAAACTTTACAGATGCGTTTTTTGAAACGCTTTCCGGCTATACAACAACTGGTGCATCGGTAATTACAGACCTTACTGTTATTCCTAAAGACATTCTTCTTTGGCGTAGCATGACCCAATGGATTGGTGGTATGGGAATCATTGTATTAGCTGTGGCCATTCTACCCATACTTGGTATTGGAGGTATGCAGTTGTTTGTAGCAGAATCGCCTGGTTTGAAGGCGGATAAATTGGCACCAAAAATCCGAGACACGGCTAAGCGCCTTTGGTTGATTTATGTTGGGCTTACTGTTGCTGAGTTTTTCCTCCTCAAATTAGCCGGAATGAGTTGGTTTAACGCACTCAATCATGCACTAACCACAATGGCAACTGGTGGTTTTTCCACGTTTAATTCAAGTGCAGCCGAGTTTTCCCCAGCCATCCAGTACATCATTATATTCTTTATGTTTATGGCAGGTACGAGTTTCACGCTGACCTATTTCGGGATTGTTGGTAACTTCAAAAAGGTGCTCCAAAATGAAGAGTTCAGATATTATACTGGAATTATAATCTTTCTGACTGTCGGTGTCTCCGTAGTGGTTGCAAGTGTTGATGATGTCGGATTTGAGAAAGCTTTTAGAGATTCCCTTTTCCAAATCGTATCGTTTATCACATCTACCGGTTTTGTATCAGCAGATTACACCAGTTGGACACCATTCATTACCATGGTATTTTTCATTTTGTTGTTTTTTGGAGGGTCAGCTGGTTCAACTGCTGGTGGGGTCAAAATTGTCCGCCACATTATTTTGGTAAAAAACAGCTTTCTCGAGCTCAAACGTCAACTGCACCCTTCAGCCATTATTCCAGTACGGTTGAACGGAAGGGCTGTAGACCCATCAATTACCTATAATGTGGTTGCGTTCATTATGATGTACATCATCATATTCGCAATTGGCTCCATTATTATCACCATGTTTGATATAGACCTGATGACCGCCATGGGAGCGGTAGCAACGTCTCTTGGAAACGTTGGTCCGGGAATCGGACACGTTGGGCCAACTGATAATTTTGCTTGGCTTCCTTCGGGAGCGAAATGGTTCTTGGCTATTATCATGCTTATTGGTCGATTAGAACTCTTTACCGTACTCATTTTGTTTACGCCTTATTTTTGGCGTCAGGATTAGAGCCGTATGACTGATAAGATTCTCAAGTGGATTTTCTTCTTGCAATGTCAATTATTACTGCTGTTGGCGTACGTAACGGACGGCTTTGAAGGTGGAGCAGACGCTATTTGCCACTGGATGATTTCTCGAGATGCCCCGATTGATCCGATGCTTTTTCTCGACCAATGGAATAAGCCTATTTTTACTTTGCTGAGTGCGCCATTTGCACAATTTGGGCTTTTAGGAATGCGCGTTTTCAGCGCTCTCACAGGAATTCTTACTGGACTTGTTTTATACCGAACAGCAAAGAATCATCTTGGAGACTTTGCATGGCTACCGGCCATTCTCTTGCTGTTTACCCCGAAGTATTTAACCCTCCTTACTTCGTCTATGACGGAACCCTTGTTCGGACTGTTTCTAGCGGTTTTTATGCTCTTTGTTTCCAAAAATAAATTGGGATGGGCAGCAATCGTTGCTGGGCTTTCACCATTTGTCAGACAAGAAGGGATTGCACTTCTACCCATTGCAGCCGCCATTCTATTCTATGTCGGGCAGTTTAGAAAAACCCCGCTACTTTTTGCAGGAACAGTTGTATTTGCTTTGATTGGATGGGCCGTTTCTGGGGATGTACTTTGGATTTTGACCTCCTTCCCTTATAGCTCTAGCTCGTCAGATATATATGGTAGTGGCGAACTGTTTCATTTCCTGGGATATTATAAGGAGCTGTTCGGTATTCCAATCTCAATTATATTCTTAGTTGGCACGCTCTTTTTGCTTCAAACTGCAGTGGTAAGGTTACGGGAAAGAGCCTGCATTACATCATTTGAATTAGCTGTTTTAGCAGGGCTTTCCTTCTCTGTTTTCTTCTTTTCCTCTCACTCATATATCTGGTGGAAGGGTTTAAGTGGCTCGGCTGGTTTGATACGCGTAATGGCTTGTTTTGCTCCAGCCATGGCATTGGTTGGCGCATATGGCTCCTCACGATTGCTTCATGTTTCGTTCCCGCGAAACTCAATTGCAAATGCGCTTTTTCTTGTGGTTTTTCTAATAGCATCGGCATTTCAAGTGATTTCTATTACAGAAATCCCAGTTCCTCTTGCACAAACACAGGTTACTATGAGGCAAGCTGCCGGTTGGCTTATTGACAAGCAGGCAGTGGAAAAAGTACATTATTCGGATCCAGTATTCAGTTATTTTGCATCTGGCAAATTGAATCTTGAGAGCCCGATTAACAAAGGGCCATTGTATCCTTGGCAGATTAATGAAATCCCTGTGGGAGAATACATTGTTTGGGATGCAAATTTTTCACCAAATGAAGGTAGATTACCGCTTGATTCACTAATGTTTCATCCATTTTTGGCTAAGAGGAAGTCATTCCACCACAAGTATTCTTTCCTAACTCAAGAAAAACCTTATTTGGTGCACATATTCCAAAAGACTGATACTGCGGTTACAAAGGAGCTGGGCGAATCTGTTTTGGTGTTTGAGAATTTTGAGAACGATAATGGCGAGTTTGAATTGGTTGAAATGTTAGGCAGGAGTAACTCCAAATGCGCGCCTTCAAATAAGGACAATGAATATGTGACCATCAGTAAATACTTGAATACCAGAGAGGTTTACAACACAGTGAATTTTCAGATTGAGGTTTGGATTCGTACAGAAGATCCGCTTAGTAGCGAAGATTTTTTTCTGGTTTCTGAGTGTAACCTTAGTGCAGATACACGTCATTATTTAGGCACACCTTCCAGTCAGATTTCGGACTTTCAACCGGGTGAATGGAATAAGATGGTTCAGTTGTTTGAATTACCGCAAAACCTCATAGATTCTACTGAGTTGAAGTGTTATATCTGGAACCCAAAAGGGATTGAAATTCTCGTAGACGACTTCAAATTAGGGGCAACTTCGTTGGTGTCATCATTGGAATAAGCTGTCTTATGAACTTCACCTCCAACCTAAATAAGGACGACAATTCGGAGATATATTATTGGTATTTCGCTGTTCCGAATGAGATTGCAGAAACGTTTATGGAAGGAACCGATAGGAGGGTTATTACTACCGTGAATGACAATGTAAAATACCATTGCGCCATTCATGGCGATGGTAGGGGCGGCTATCGAATTATGCTGAATAAAGAACGCTGCAAAAAGCTTGGTTTGGTACGTGGCGAAACCGTTTATGTTGAGTTGGAAAAAGACAGGTCTGAATATGGTGTTCCAATTGGTGAAGAACTGCGTGAAGTGCTATACCAAAATCCAGAATCGGACACAATTTTTCACGCTTTCACCAAAGGGAAGCAGCGTACGTTAATTTACTGGTTGAACAACGTAAAAAGTTCAGATATCCGAATTAGGCGAGCTCTTGTAATGACCGACCATTTGGTCAATCAGCAACGGAATATTGATTTCAAACTTTTGAATGTGGAAATGAAAACGGCCAATCAAGCCGCAAAGCTTCAATGACCTACTATCTTTAAACCATGTCATTCAATCCGTTCAGGAAAATAAGTCAGCAATTAACTCAGCGTATTCTGAGTGATGATCCGACTGCATTTCGTCATCGCCTTTCGCTTAAACACCTAAAACTGATTGTTGAGGAAATCATTTTTGGAGTCGACACACGTTGGGGAAAAGGGTTTGACGTAGTTCTTCTTTGGGCGATTGTTGCCAGTTTGGTAGCTATTATGCTGGAGAGTATTCCAGCCTTTCGAGAACAGCATGTAGACATTCTTCGCACCATAGAGTGGGTTTTCACCATCTTCTTCACCCTTGAATACCTACTTCGGTTGTGGGTTTCTCCAAGAGCCAAAGACTATGCCTTCAGTTTTTTGGGAGTTATCGATTTTTTGGCCATCATTCCAACCTATTTGAGTCTATTTGTTGTTGGATCTCAGTTTCTATTGGTAATACGTGCCATTCGGTTGTTACGCGTTTTCCGAATCCTAAAACTTGTTCGTTATCTCACGGGCGCTCAAATGCTTGTTAAGGCCATGCGTGCTAGCAAGGAGAAGATATTCGTGTTTCTCACTGCAGTTGTTACTATGGCGGTAATTCTCGGAACACTCATGTACATGGTAGAGGGTGGTGAGAACGGCTTTGACAGCATACCAAGAAGTGTCTACTGGGCCATTGTTACGCTTACCACTGTTGGATATGGCGACATTGCTCCCGGAACCGTTTTAGGGCAGTTTGTAGCTTCTTTTATCATGATTCTTGGTTATAGCATAATCGCGGTTCCAACAGGAATTATGAGTGTTGAAGTCGCTAAAGCAAGTAGAGAACAGTCAACTATAAAGTGCGTGCGGTGTGGTGAAACAGAGCATTTTCCAGAAGCAAGGTTCTGTCAGAAATGCGGAGAGAAGCTTGTTACTGAGGCATGAGAAAATGCACGTTTTTTAATTCTTCTTTTTTTCATTTCCCTTTTCGCGCAAGCGCAAAAACCCGAGCCTCTTTTTATTGGTGATAAAGCACCGAATATTCTGGCGACTGACCAATTTGACAAACGTGTTTCATTGAATGATCAGTTGCAGAATGGGTCTGTTGTACTTGTCTTCTATCGCGGACAATGGTGTCCGCATTGCAACAGGCACATGAGCAACATTCAAGATTCCCTACAGATGATTTTGGATGCTGGCGCATCGGTAATTGCCATTACACCAGAAAAGGGAGAGAAGATTGAAAAAACCATGGAAAAAAGTAATGCTTCTTTCAGCATTATTTACGATGAAAACCATCGCATTATGGATAAGTATAATGTCACATTTAAACTCAGCGATTGGAAACGTTTTATCTATGGAATTGCTGGAATAAACATCAATAAAGCGAGTGGAAATAAAGACAGTGCATTGCTTATTCCAGCTACATATATCATAGCGCAAGATGGAACTGTTTTCAGTTCACACTTCAACGAGGATTACTCTGAACGCATGCCGGTGAAGGATATGTTAACGGTGCTGCAAGAGCTGGACTGAAAGATTCTTGCGGAACGCTTACCGAACAAATTTCTGGAGTATACGTAGCCTACGATTCGTTTAGCACAGAGTCATTAACTTGCTTGTTTCAAGCGTTTTGTACCGGATAATAGCCGTCATATCATTTTTTGTCCTGTTTGGAGCAGGAAATGCAGCCGCGCAGATTGCCTGTCCTGCTATGGGATTGACACAGGTAAACGTGAACAAAACCAACAAACTGAGTGGTTTCAGTTCTGCTGTGCGCCACGGGCGGAAGAACGCGAGAATGGGCGATTTCTTTACTTCTAAAAAGCGCGGAGGTTCGGGCTTTTCTGGCAAAGACCCGTTTTCGTTCAAGACCAAAAAATCAGGGGGTCGAAAGGAATATTCTGAGTTCAGATCTAAGTCGCGCAAGAGGAAATTATTCCGAGATTATGACGAATTCGCAAGTAAGCGAAGAGGAGGTGGAAGCTTTTTGGATAAGGACGAATTTGCTTCGCAAAGCAAGAAAAAAGGACGTTTTAGAAGCCATGATGAGTTTGCAACCCGAAGCAAAAGAAGTAGACAGTTCCGAGATTTTGATGAGTTTGCATACAGCCGCAAAACAAGGCGTGTAAATATTGATTCGGAGTTTGCTGTACGCTCCACCACCAAGCGATTTAATAGCGGCCAAAAACAGAGTAGCGAGTTTAAGTCGAAGAAAAAAAGGAATAAAAAAGCGCGTAGTGAATACACACCATTTGCTAGTACCACATCACCGTTTGCGGGAGAAAAAAAGCACCGAGCTCCACAGGTTGGACTTTGGGGAGGAAGCGTTGGTAACCGTTCTGGAAAAGACAAACGTGCGATGTCTTCATTACAGCAACCAGAGAAGAAAAAAGACGACTAGTTCAATCCTTCTTTTTGCGGAATGGAGCTTTACCCTTTGAGGATTTTGGTTTCTCGAGCTTTGGTTTTTCTGTAGGGGCTTCTTTTTTTTCCTTTCCTGCAATCACCTTCAACATAGAAATTTCTTTGTCTTTTAGGAACCGCCATTTACCGCGTGGCAAATCCTTTTTGGTGAGGTTGGCGTAAAGCACACGATCCATCTTCGGAACTTCATAACCAAAGTGCTCAAACATGCCTTTTACAAAGGTGTTTTTACCAGAATGAAACTGCGCTCCAACCTGAGTGCCGTCTACTGCGTCTTGCACATAATTGACCACATCAGGTTTCACAGCGCTTCCTTCAACGGTAATACCGGCCATCAGTTTTTCGATGTCGGATTCTTCCATTGGCTTATCTAGATAAACATGGTAAATCTGCTTAATCTTAGCTGCCGAATTGGTAAGTCGCTTGGCCATTTCGCCATCATTCGTAAAAAGCAATAACCCCATTGTGTCGCGCTCCAATCTTCCTACAGGATAAATCCGCTCTTTGCACGCCTTTTTTACGAGGTCCATCACCGTTTTCCGGCCTTTTTCGTCCGTTACGTTTGAAATGAATCCTTTGGGTTTGTTCAACAAAACATATCGAATTTCCTCACCTTGCAACACTTTTCCTTGGTGTTCAACCTTGTCATCAAGTTGAACTCTTAGGCCCATTTCTCGAACAATCTTACCGTTTACCTTAATCTGTCCGGTAGCAATGAGTTCATCGGCCTGGCGTCTAGAACAAACACCTGCCTTTGCTACATATTGATTTAGTCGCGGGAGTGAATTTGACTTTTCATCCTCTACAGGTCGTTTTTTACCCTTTCCATAACTGACACGCTTTTCAGGTTTGTCCTCATCTCGACTGGCTGGAGCAGGTTTCTTCTTTCTGAATTCTTCAAACGGCCTTTTAGCACTATCGGATCCAGCATTTGAATCTCGCTTCTTTCTGCCGAACGGCTTTTTTCCTTGGTCTCTCATTGCGCGTCAAAGATAGTTGGCTAAAAGAGCTACGCTAGCGGAAAGAACGCATCTTCCATATGGTCAAGATTGGTTTTGGTTCCGAACGTTATGATGGAGATAATATCGAAGCGTGCTTCCAAGTCAATTTCAAATTTTTCGAGATAGGCATTGGCAGCCTGAATAGTACGCTTCTGCTTGCCTTTTACAACCGATTTACTTGGGTCTCCAAAGACATCGGTTGATCGTGTTTTTACTTCCACAAACACCATTGTATCACCAATTCTAGCTACAATGTCGAGTTCGTTTTTCCCGAACCGCCAGTTTTCTGCCAGAATAGAATAGCCCTTTTTTTGGAGCAATGCTACAGCGAGGGTTTCGCCTTTTTCGCCTAGTTGGTTGTGGTCAGCCATGTAAGACTGAATTTACTGATCCTTTTTCAGAGCAATAAAAGAACCGATGGCTAACACGTCCATCTCTGTGTTTAGAAAACCGTTGATTGCATCTTCAGGAGAACAAACAATTGGCTCATTGTTCACATTAAAACTTGTGTTGATTGCAATTCCGTGTCCTGTTTTTTCTTTCAGCTTAGAAAGAAGCAAGTGTACCTTCGGATTGCTGTCTTTACTCACAGTTTGAACACGCCCTGACATGTCTACGTGTGCCACAGAAGCAAATTCTGAACGAACGGTATCCAGCTTCTCTAGCCATGGTAAAGCGGTATAATTTTCAGGTAACGGATTATGCCATTCATCTTTCCATCTATGTACTTGAAGCATATACGGTGATGGCAGTTTTACATCGAAATAACGCTGAAGATCTTCTTCCAAAAGAATAGGAGCGAATGGTCTAAAGCTTTCTCGAAACTTGATTTTTAGGTTTACTTTTTTCTGCATTTCAGGATTACGCGCGTCAGCTAAAATGCTGCGGCAACCCAAGGCACGTGGACCAAACTCCATCCTGTCTTGAAACCAACCGATAACGTTCGCACCAATTATCAAGTCACTCACCTTTTCGGTCAGTTCTTCTTCGCTTGCAGCCTTGGTGAAGTTGATTCCCTTTTCGTTCAGCGCGGCTTCAATTTCGCCATCAGAATATTCTGAACCAAGCAATGAACCTGACATTGCATCTGGACGAATGGTAGTTCGTTCTTTTCCTTCAAAAATGTGGTAAGCCGCAAGCCCAGCACCAACCGCTCCACCAGCATCTCCAGCCGCAGGCTGAATGTAAACTTCATCAAAAAGGCCACTGTCGATGAGCTTCCCGTTTGCCACGCTATTCAATGCTACGCCACCAGCCAAGCAGATGTTTTTGCAGCCTGTTTTCTCCTTGGCGGTTTTCGCCATTTTTAGAAAAATGTCTTCGGTCACTTGCTGAATAGCCAAAGCCATATCGCAATGCTCACTCAGCATTTCATCTTTAGCATCGCGCTTTTTCAGCCCAAATAGTTTTTCCCATTTGGCGTCTTTCGCCATGCGTAAACCAGTAGCGTAGTTGAAATACTGCTGGTCAAGCCAAATGGAGCCATCATCATAAACCGTCACCAAGTTTTCCGTGATAATCTTTCTGTAATTGGAGGTTCGTTCACCATCAGGATTCCCGTACGGTGCAAGTCCCATCATTTTGTATTCCCCTTTATTCACTTCAAAACCTAAATAGTAGGTAAAAGCAGAGTAGAGGAGACCAGCCGAATGCGGGAAATTCATGGTGGCAAACATCTCAATGTCCTTGCCAGACCCTTTGCCAATACTTGCGGTGCTCCATTCGCCCACGCCATCAATGGTCAAGATGGCGGCTTCCTCAAACCGAGAAGGATAAAATGCCGAGGCCGCGTGCGAAAGATGATGATCGGGAAAGCGGATTGGTAGCTTTTTTACCTCTTTTGATTCCGATATTTCTTTTAATCCATTTCTGATTTCGCGCTTGTGAAATAGCTTTTCGCGCAGCCAAACGGGAACGGCTTTATGAAATGAAACAAAACCGCTTGGTGCGAAGGCATAATAGGTTTCCAATAATCGCTCAAATTTGAGAAGTGGCTTATCGTAAAACGCAATGGCATCTACGTCTTCTAGTTTAATCTTAGCAAAATCCAAGCAAAACCGAACAGCATTTACGGGGAACGAGGCGTCCTGTTTTTTGCGTGTAAAACGCTCTTCTTGCGCTGCCGCGATGATTTTTCCATCAACAATTAAGGCAGCGGCAGAATCATGGTAAAAGGCAGAAATACCGAGGATTGTCATTTGGTTTCAGGTGAAGGAATGAGGAAATCGGTAAAGTTGTCGGGAGTAATTACCTCAAATGTGCTGTCATAAGCTTTGGCAAAGGCAGATGGCTCCTTAACCTTAGAGCGGTGATTCCATTTAAATTCATAGGCTTTTAGCGCGCCATCCACCTCTTCTATAAGGTCAATTTCCTGTTGTTGAGTGGTTCGCCAGAAGTAACTTTTAGCGTAGGTTTTGTGGTGCCTGTTCCGCTTTAATCGTTCGCTTACGAGAAAATTTTCCCAAAGAATTCCTTTATCCTGCCGCAATGAGATGGGGTTGAGATTATTGATAACGGCATTACGTATTCCGTTATCGTAGAAATATATTTTCTGATTTTTCTTGATCTCATTCCGCACGTTTCGGCTCAATGCTGGAAGCCTAAAAACGATGAAAGCCTTTTCGAGCAAATCGATATAAGATGAAATCGTGTTCTTGTCAACGCTTAATAATTGACCAACTTCGGTCAGGTTGACCTCGTTTCCACATTGGAGTGCAAGAGCAACAACTAGCTTTTCAAGAATTTCTGGCTTTTTTATTCCCGAAAGGGCAAGAATATCCTTGTAGAGATAGGACGAGGCCAAATCGCGCAGCACATCCCGTTCGTTTCCTATACGGTTGAGCACATCAGGATACATTCCGAATACCAGGCGGCTTTCCAATTGTTGTTGCACGGTGAGGAAATCGTTGTGCTTTTGCCATTCTTCCCAACTAATTGGCAGCAGATGGTATTCCCATTTTCTTCCGGTGAGCGGCTCGTTGATGGTATCGCCCAGCTCCAATGCAGAAGAACCACTTACCAAAAGTTGAACGTCAGGAAAACGATCAATCATCATTTTCAAGGTAATACCCGCATTTCCGATGCGTTGTGCTTCATCTACAAATACGATTCGGTGATCTCCAATAAGTTGGTTTAATCGCTCGTAACTTGGGTCAGTAAGGGTTTGGCGCATACTTGCATCGTCTCCATCCAAATACAAATATTCGCCATAAGTGGAAGCGAGTTGCCGAAGCAGCGTGGTCTTTCCAGTCTGCCTCGGCCCAATTACCACAATCGCTTTCCGATCAAAAAAGTGATCTTGAAGTGTTTTGAAGATGGTTCTTTGAATCATTTAACGCATTTCAATTCACCAAAAATATGAATAATCGGTGAATGCATTCACCGAAAACCTGTATAATCGGTGAATACATTCACCAAAAACCATGTAATATTGGTGAATAAGAATAAATGACTAGCTGTTTGTTCACCCATAACGTTTTTAAATAGCGTCACCCTGATTTCTATGACAAAACCAAACGGTTCTCATACGGTCTTTTTTCTCTGATTACGGCAAAAGCACGATGAATGATTTTGTTCCTGACCGCATTTAGGATACTCATCTTATTTTTTC